>Ga0247732_10000045_pt1 | contig 85457 bp, 83 predicted proteins | sample UWRJL163409C2_FD_180940 | JGI IMG/M metagenome (GOLD analysis project Ga0247732, IMG submission 180940) | Plant litter microbial communities from Arlington Agricultural Research Station in Wisconsin, United States - UWRJ-L163-409C-2 | ecosystem: Environmental > Terrestrial > Plant litter >... | reverse complement strand
TTCGGCGGCCATAGCGAGAGGGAAACGCCCGGTCACATTCCGAACCCGGAAGCTAAGACTCTCTGCGCCGATGGTACTGCAAGGGGGACCTTGTGGGAGAGTAGGACACCGCCGGACATAATTTGAACAATGGCCACCCTCAGGGGTGGCCATTGTGCTTTAACACAGCCGTGCTAGAGCACGCCCCGCGCAGCACCTGCGACAATGGGGGAGTCGGCTGCAGAGCGCGAGCTCGCCGACACGACGACGATAAATACACAGGAGACCCAGTGAGCGATTCCGGAGACCGCGGCAGAGGCCGAGCCGACGAACCACGGCGCCCGGGCGGCGGGAACACCGGCGGCCGCAGCGACCGCAACGCCGGCCCCGCCAAGGGACGCCCCGAGAACGGCCGACCCTCCACTGGGCGACCCTCCACTGGGCGACCTTCCTTCGGCGACCGCCCGGCGCGCGACGGCGACCGCCCGCAGCGCAGCGACGACCGTCCGCCGCGTCCCGCCCGCGACGGGGACCGCCCGGACCGTCCCGCCCGCGACGGCGACCGCCCGCAGCGCAACCACGCCGAGCGTGGCGGCGCCGGCCGCAAGCCGGAGGGCGAGAAGCGTCTCTGGACGAGCGGCGGCAAGCCCGCCCGCGGCGACCGCGACGCCCGCACTCCTGAGCCCGAGGAGGACCGCGACCCCTTCAACATCCGCTCGGTGCGCCCTCGTCACGACGACCCGGAGATCCCCGAGGGCACCAACCCCAAGGATCTCGACCGTGTCGCGGGCAACGAGCTGAAGACCCTGGCCAAGGACAACGCCGAGGGCGTGGCGCAGCACCTGGTGCTGGCCGCCCGTCTGATCGAGTCCGACCCGGCGCTCGCCCACCGCCACGCCCTGTCGGCCGCGCGCCGCGCGGGCCGCATCGGCGTCGTGCGCGAGACGCTGGCGATCACCGCCTACGCGATCGGCGACTTCGCGCTCGCCCTGCGCGAGCTGCGCACCTACCGCCGCATCACCGGCCGTGACGACCAGCTGCCGATGATGGTGGACAGCGAGCGCGGCATCGGGCGCCCCGACCGCGCGCTCGAGCTGGGCCGCTCCGTGCCCCGTTCCTCGCTGCCGGTTCCCGTGCAGGTGGAGCTCGCGATCGCAATGTCCGGTGCGCGCCTCGACCTGGAGCAGCCCGAGCTGGCGCTGGTCGAGCTGAAGATCCCGCAGCTGAACGCGAAGACGGCATTCAGCTACAGCCCCGCCCTGTTCGCGGCCTACGCGACCGTGCTCGAGGAGCTCGGCCGCGACGCCGAGGCCGAGGAGTGGTTCGACCATGCCGACGCCGCCGCAGAGGCCCTCGACTTCGCGGCGAACGGCGGCGAGGACGCCACGATGGAGATCATCGAGGAGGACTTCGACTACTCGCTGTACCCGATGGGCGACGGCCCCGATGCAGAGCAGAACGATGCAGAGCAGGGCGACGCCGAGCAGGGCGGCGCCGCGAACCCAGACGACGACAACCGAGCAGAAGAGTCGAGCAGCAGTGATGTGGACGCCCCCGTGGAAGCGCCGAACGGCGACGACGCCGACAAGAATGACTAGCGCCGCACCGCTCGACGGGATCGACCTCGTTCTCGCCGATCTCGACGGCGTGGTCTACCGCGGGCCCGACGCGATCCCGTACGCGATCGAGGCGCTGAACGCCGCGGCGCTCGAGCACCGTGTCGGGTACCTGACCAACAACGCCTCGCGCACCGCCGCATCCGTTGCAGAGCATCTCAGCTCCCTCGGGCTCACCGTGACGCCCGAGGAGGTCGTGACCTCGCCGCAGGCCGCCATGCGCGTGCTGGTGACGCTGGTCGAGCCGGGCTCGACGATCCTGGTGATCGGCGGCGACGGCCTGGTCGACGAGGTGCAGAAGGCCGGTTTCACGGTCACCCGCTCCGCTCTCGACGCCCCCGCCGCCGTTGTGCAGGGCTTCGCGCCCGAGGTCGGCTGGACCCAGCTGGCCGAGGCGGCGTACGCGCTGCACGCCCCGAAGGGACCGGACGCGGGGGAGGGGATCCCCTGGGTCGCCACCAACACCGACTGGACCATCCCGCAGGCCCGCGGCACCGCCCCCGGCAACGGAACACTGGTCTCCGCGGTGCACACCGCGGTCGGCCGCTTCCCTGTGGTCGCCGGCAAGCCAGAGGTGCCGATGTTCGAGGTCGCCACCGAGCGCTTCAGCGCCACGAGCACGCTGGTGATCGGCGACCGGCTCGACACCGACATCCTCGGCGCGAACCGCGCCGGGCTGTCGTCGGTGCTGGTGCTCACCGGGATCGACCAGGCCAAGCAGGTTCTCGCCGCGGAGAAGGCGCAGCGCCCCACCTTCATCGTGAACGACCTGCGCGAGCTCTCCCAGCCCTACCCGCTCACCGTGGAGACGCGCGACGGCGACGCCACGATCGTCACCGTGGGCGACGCCGTGGTGCGTCGCGAGGGCGAGAACATCACCGTGGTCTCCGCCGGTACACCGATCGACCTGCTGCGCGCCGGCGCCGCCGCGATCTGGAACTCGGGATCCGCGATCTACGGGCTACGGGTGCCCGCGGAGCTGTACTCGTGACGCAGACGCCCGGTGAGAACGAGGCGGATGCGACGGCCGAGGACCTGCGCCGCATCGAGGAGCTGCCGCTCGACCAGCGTGCCGCCGCCTACGCGCGCATCAACGAGCAGCTGCAGTCCGCGCTCGAGGGCGGGGACACCCCGCGCTAGCGGAGTGCCGCCGCACGGATAGCGTGCGGCGCGCCGCCCGCGGGTACGCTGGTCTGATGCTTCCGACCCGCGTGACCCCCTGTGGCTGACTCACGGCTGGACGCCGCCCTCGCCCTGCGCGGGCTGGCCCGTTCGAGAACCCACGCGGCGACCCTCATCTCCGGTGGGCTGGTGACCGTCGACGGCCGACCGGTGGTCAAGGCTTCCACGACTGTGCGCGACAACCAGTCGATCGAGGTGGCGGGCAGCGACCACTACGTGAGCCGCGCCGCCCACAAGCTCATCGCCGCCCTCGACGCCTTCCCCGTCTCCGCGCAGGACGTGCTGGTGCTCGACGTCGGCGCCTCCACCGGCGGTTTCACCCAGGTGCTGCTCGAGCGCGGAGCCCGCCGCGTGATCGCCCTCGACGTCGGACACGACCAGCTCGTCGACCAGGTGCGCTCCGACGACCGCGTCAGCGTGGTGGAGGGCTTCAACGCCCGCGACCTCACCGCTCCCGGACTCGCCGCGGTCACCGGCATCGAGGAGGTGCCGACCCTGGTGGTCGGCGACCTCTCCTTCATCTCGCTGAAGATGGTGCTGCCCGCGCTGGTGGCGACCGTCGGCACCGGCGCCGAGTTCGTGCTGCTGGTGAAGCCGCAGTTCGAGGTGGGCCGCACCGGCATCCGCGAAGGCATCGTGAAGAGCGCCACGCTGCGAGCGGATGCCGTGACCGCCGTCATGTGGGCGGGCCACGACCTCGGGCTGAAGACGGCAGGCGTCATCCCCTCCCCAATCGCCGGCGGCTCCGGGAATCAGGAGTATCTGCTCTGGTTGAGCACGAGTGCGGGCAGCAATCCGACAGAATGGCTGGACAAGGTCTCCGCAATCGCATGATGGACACTCTCGAAGGGGCCCGCCACGTGACACAGACACGGTACATTCTCATCGTCGCGCACACAGGCCGGGCCGACTCGCTCGACGCCGCCGTGCGCGTGAGCCGTCAGCTGCAGACCGCCGGCATCATGCCCGTGCTCTACGGGGACGAGCACGCCGAGGTGCGCGCGGCCGCGCCCGATCTCGGCCCGATCGCCCTGCTCGGGCACGACGTGCAGACGCCGGAGCTCGAACTGGTGATCGTGCTCGGCGGCGACGGCACCATCCTGCGCGCGGCCGAGCTCACCCGCGGCTGCCCGGTGCCCCTGCTCGGCGTCAACCTCGGCCACGTCGGCTTCCTCGCCGAGAGCGAGCGCGAAGACCTGACCGAGACGGTCACCCGGGCCCTCGCCCGCGACTACACGGTGGAGGAGCGCCTCACCCTCGACGTGCGCGTCAAGGTCGACTCCGAGGTGGTCTACCAGACCTGGGCTCTCAACGAGGCCACCGTGGAGAAGGCGAGCCGAGAGCGGATGCTCGAGGTCGTCATCGAGGTCGACGGCCGGCCGCTGAGCTCCTTCGGCTGCGACGGCGTGGTGATGTCCACCCCCACCGGCTCGACCGCCTACGCCTTCTCGGCGGGCGGACCCGTCGTCTGGCCGAGCGTCGACGCCCTGCTGCTCGTGCCGCTGAGCCCGCACGCGCTCTTCGCTCGGCCGCTCGTGGTCGCCCCCGACTCCTACTTCGCCATCGAGGTGCTCGAGCGCAACCAGGGCGTCGGCGTGCTCTGGTGCGACGGGCGCCGCGGCTACGACCTGCCGCGCGGCGCGCGCGTGGTGGTTCGCCGCTCGCCCGAGCCGGTGCGCCTCGCCCGCCTCAGCGAGGGGCCGTTCACCGACCGCCTCGTGCACAAGTTCAACCTGCCCGTCTCCGGCTGGCGCGGTCCCGAGGTCGAGGTGGGCACCCCATGATCGAAGAGATCACGATCCGCAACCTCGGCGTCATCGGCGAGGCCACCCTGCCGCTCGGGCCGGGATTCACCGCGATCACCGGCGAGACCGGCGCGGGCAAGACCATGGTCGTCAGCGCGCTCGGCCTGCTGCTCGGCGAGCGCTCCGACGCCTCCGCGATCCGCTCCGGCAGCGCCCAGGCGGTCGTGGAGGGGCACTGGCTCATCGACGACACCGGCGCCGTGGCGGACCGGGTGCGCGACGCCGGGGGAGACCTCGACGACGGCGAGCTGATCATCTCCCGCTCCATCTCGGCCGAGGGCAGGGGCCGCGCCACCGTCGGCGGCCGCACCACCCCGGTGAGCGTGCTCTCCGAGATCGGCGGGCAGCTGGTGGTGGTGCACGGGCAGTCCGACCAGATCCGGCTGCGCTCCTCCACCGCCCAGCGCCAGGCCCTCGACCGGTTCGCGGGAGCGGAGCTGGCGACGCTGGTCGCCGAGTACCAGGGCGTCTTCCGCCGCTGGCAAGACAACCAGGGCGAGCTCGACCTGCTGATCGCCGAGAGCGAGCGCCGCGCGCGCGAGGCGGAGAACCTGCGGATCGCCACGGCCGAGATCGAGGCGGCCGCACCGCGCAGGGGCGAGGACGTGGAGCTGAGCGAGCTCGCCGACCGCTTGACGAACCTCGAGGACCTGCGCCTCGCATCCGCTCAGGCCCTCGCCTTCGTCTCGGGGCAGAGCCCCGACGAGTCGTCGGACGAGACCACCGACATCGCGAGCCTGCTCGACTTCGCCCGGCGCCAGCTCGAGCACGTGGCGGGGCACGACCCCGAGCTGCCGCCGATCGTGGAGGCGCTCACCACGGTGGGCATCGCCGTGTCCGAGATCTCCGCCCAGCTCTCCGCCTACCTCGGCGGCCTCGACAGCGCCAGCGGTCGGGAGCTCGAGGCGGTGCAGGAGCGCCGGGCCGAGCTGAGCGCCCTCGTGCGCAAGTACGGAGCCGACGTCGACGAGGTGATGGACTACCTCGAGTCCAGCAGCGGGCGCCTGCTCGAGCTCGACACCGACTCCGACCGCATCGAGCAGCTGGTGGAGGCCGTCGCCGTCGACCAGGCGCAGGTGGTGGAAATCGCCGAGCGGCTCTCCGAGCTGCGCCGCGGCTACGCGCTGCGGCTCGGCGAGCGGGTCACCGCCGAGCTGGGCGCCCTCGCCATGCCGAACGCCACCCTCACGGTGGAGGTGGAGAACCGCGACGAGTACGGGCTCAGCGGCAAGGACAGGGTGTCGATCCTGCTGCAGCCGCACTCCGGCTCCGAGCCGCGCCCGATCGGCCGCGGCGCCTCCGGCGGCGAGCTCAGTCGGGTGATGCTCGCCATCGAGGTGGTCATCGCCGGCAACGACCCGGTGCCCACCTTCATCTTCGACGAGGTGGACGCCGGGGTCGGCGGGGCAGCCGCGATCGAGATCGGCCGCCGGCTCGCGCAGCTCAGCCACTCCGCCCAGGTGATCGTGGTCACCCACCTCGCCCAGGTCGCGGCCTTCGCCACCAACCACCTCCGTGTGCTGAAGGACAGCGACGGCGCGGTCACCGCATCGAGCGTCGAGCAGCTCGAGGGGGAGGAGCGCCTCACCGAGATGGCGCGCCTGCTCTCCGGCCTCGAGACCAGCGAGAACGCGCTCGCGCACGCCAGGGAGCTGCTCGACACGGCGCGTGTGCTCGACTCCTGATCCGTCGTGAATGTTGCGGGCAGAAGACGATTCGACCGACACGCGCGGGCGAGGCCATTCGTGGGATACGCTAGAACCCCGTGGTGAACAATTCTGAAGCGGGCGTAACCAAGCACATATTCGTTACTGGCGGGGTGGTCTCTTCCCTCGGCAAGGGACTGACTGCTGCCAGTCTGGGCAACCTTCTCACGGCGCGTGGTCTTCGCGTCGTGATGCAGAAGCTTGACCCCTACCTCAACGTGGATCCGGGAACGATGAACCCGTTCCAGCACGGCGAGGTCTTCGTGACCGACGACGGGGCCGAGACCGACCTCGACATCGGCCACTACGAGCGTTTCCTCGACATCAACCTGAACCAGGCGGCGAACGTCACCACCGGTCAGATCTACTCGACGGTGATCGCCAAGGAGCGCCGCGGCGAGTACCTCGGCGACACGGTGCAGGTCATCCCGCACATCACCGACGAGATCAAGCGCCGCATGCGCCTGCAGGCGGAGCCCACCGACGACGGCTCGCGCCCCGACGTGATCATCACCGAGATCGGTGGAACCGTCGGCGACATCGAGAGCCAGCCCTTCATCGAGTCGGCGCGCCAGGTGCGCCACGAGCTCGGGCGCAAGAACGTGTTCTTCGTGCACGTCTCGCTCGTGCCGTTCATGAACGCCTCCGGCGAGCAGAAGACCAAGCCGACGCAGCACTCCGTCGCGGCCCTGCGCTCGATCGGCATCCAGCCCGACGCCCTCGTGCTGCGCTCCGACCGTCCGGTCTCGGAGAGCAACAAGCGCAAGATCGCGCTGATGTGCGACGTCGACGAGCAGGCAGTGGTGAACGCCGTCGACGTGCCGAGCATCTACGACATCCCGACCATGCTGCACGACCAGGGCCTCGACGCCTACATCATCGACCAGCTCGGCCTCGAGGCCGACCCCGTCGACTGGGCCGGCTGGAACATCGTGCTCGACGCGGTGCACAACCCCAAGCACGAGCTCACCATCGGACTGGTCGGCAAGTACATCGACCTGCCGGACGCCTACCTCTCGGTGACCGAGGCGCTCAAGGCCGGCGGCTTCGCGCACCAGGCCAAGGTCTCCATCCGCTGGGTGGCGTCCGACCTCTGCGAGACCCCGGAGGGCGCCGCGAAGCAGCTCGCCGACCTCGACGGCATCTGCGTGCCCGGCGGCTTCGGAGTGCGCGGCATCGAGGGCAAGCTCGGCGCCCTGCTGTTCGCCCGCGAGAACAAGATCCCCGTGCTCGGCCTGTGCCTCGGCCTGCAGTGCATGGTGATCGAGTACGCCCGCGACGTCGTCGGCCTCGAGGGAGCCTCCTCCAGCGAGTTCGACCCCGACACCCTGTACCCGGTGATCGCCACGATCGCCGAGCAGGTCGACATCATCGCCGGCGGAGACCTCGGCGGCACCATGCGCCTCGGCCTCTACTCGGCCCAGCTCGGCGCCGGCTCGATCGTCTCGGAGCTCTACGGCTCGGAGAGCATCTCCGAGCGCCACCGCCACCGCTACGAGGTGAACAACGCCTACCGCGCCCAGATAGCGGATGCCGGACTCGCCTTCTCGGGTGTGTCCCCCGACGGCCACCTGGTCGAGTTCGTCGAGCTTCCGCGCGACGTGCACCCGTTCTACGTGGGGACCCAGGCCCACCCGGAGCTGCGTTCGCGACCGAACCACGCGCATCCGCTGTTCAAGGGTCTCGTCGGAGCGGCCATCGATCGCCAGAAGGCCACACGCCTGTTCGAGGTGGCCGAGGCCGAAGCCGCCGTTGTCTGATCCGTCGGCTGACGCCGCGCAGGACGGCGCGCTGAGCGATCAGCGCGTCGACCTGCCGGTCGGCTCCAGCGAGGTCGTCTTCGACGGCGTCATCTGGACCGTGCGCCGCGACCGGCTGGCGTACGCCGCCGGCGAGATCACCCGCGAGTACATCGACCACCCCGGCGCCGTCGCGGTGCTGGTGCTCGACGAGCACGACCGCGTGTGCCTGATCCGCCAGTACCGGCACCCGATCAGGGCCCGCGAGTGGGAGCTGCCCGCCGGGCTGCTCGACTTCGCGGGTGAGTCAGCGCTCTCCGCGGCGCAGCGCGAGCTGGCCGAGGAGGTCGACCTCGTGGCGGCCGACTGGGCGCTGCTCACCGACTTCCACACCTCGCCGGGCGGCAGCAACGAGTCGCTGCGGGTCTACCTCGCGCGCGGGGTCAGCGACGCCCACGAGGTGTTCGCCCGCACCGACGAGGAGTCCGAGATCGAGAAGCGCTGGGTCGCGCTCGACGAGGTGGTCGACGCCGTGCTCGACCGCCGCGTGCAGAACTCGATCCTCGCCATCGCCGTGCTCGCCGCCCACGCCTCGCGTGCGCGCGGGTGGGGCAGCCTCGGCGACGCCGAGTCCCCGTGGGACCGGCATCCGCTCGCCCCCTGAACTCGGTAGTATTCCTCAGGTGACGAACGAACTCGCGCGAGTGACGGAGCGCTACCTGCGCCACCTCGCCATCGAGCGCGGACTCGCCCAGAACACCCTCGCCGCCTACCGGCGCGACCTCGACAGCTACGCCGCCTTCCTCGCCGAGCGGGGGGTGGAGACGCCGGAGGGCATCGCGCCCGCGCACGTCTCGGGGTTCGCGGCCCACCTCGGCACCCGCCCGGAGGGCGCCCTCGTCGCCTCCTCGATGGCCAGGATGCTGTCGACGGTGCGCGGCCTGCACCGCTTCCTGCTCGACGAGCAGCTGGTGACGACGGATGCCGCGGCCGAGACGAAACCGCCGAAGCTGTCGTCGAGACTGCCGAAGGCGATCACGATCGACCAGATGGGCGCCGTCCTGGCCGCCACCGACGGCGACGAGCTGCAGCAGATGCGCGACAAGGCGCTGCTCGAGCTGCTCTACGCCACGGGCGCCCGGGTGTCGGAGGCCGTGGCCCTCAACGTGGACGACGTGATCGAGGGCGACGTCGTACGGCTGCTCGGCAAGGGCGGCAAGCAGCGGATCGTGCCGGTCGGCAGCTTCGCGCGGGCGGCCATCGAGCGCTACCTGGTGCGCGCCCGCCCGGCCTTCTCGCTGCGCGGCACCTCGACCCCCGCGCTGTTCCTCGGGGCGCGCGGACAGCGGGTGTCCCGGCAGAACGCGTGGCTGATCATCCGCGCCGCGGCGGAGCGCGCCGATCTCGGCTTCGAGATCTCCCCGCACACCTTCCGGCACTCCTTCGCCACGCACCTGCTGGAGGGCGGCGCCGACGTGCGCGTGGTGCAGGAGCTGCTCGGCCACTCCTCGGTGGCCACCACGCAGATCTACACGCTGGTGACGGCAGACACCCTGCGCGACATGTACCGCACGGCGCATCCGCGCGCGCGCTGACGCGACAGGCGCGCGACCCACGGTGGGCCTAACCGGCTGGCCGCGATCCAGCGGTTACAGTTGTATCGCTCGGCCGAGGTGTGGCCGGCAGGAACGGAAGTGACCGCGTGACGGCCAAGAAATCTACGGGTGGCGAGCTCGCCGGGCTCGAGACGCCGCGAATGGGACCGACCGGTCGCCCGGTCTCCACGTTCCCCGTGCCGAAGCCGCTCAGCGGGCACGGCCCCGCACGCATCATCACCCTCTGCAACCAGAAGGGTGGCGTCGGCAAGACCACCACCACGATCAACCTCGCCGCCTCGCTCGCCGAGTACGGGCGCAAGGTGCTCGCGATCGACTTCGACCCCCAGGGCGCGCTGTCCGCGGGCCTCGGAGTGCGCAACCACGATGTGCCCACCATCTACGACCTGATGCTCGGAACGCTGAAGAACCCCAACGAGGCGATCATCGAGACCGCCTTCCCCGGCGTGCACATCATCCCGGCCAACATCGACCTCTCCGCCGCCGAGGTGCACCTCGTCAACGAGGTGGCCCGCGAGAACATCCTCGCCCGCGTGCTCGCCAAGGTGAGCGGCGACTACGACGTCATCCTCATCGACTGCCAGCCCTCGCTCGGCCTGCTCACCGTGAACGCGCTCACCGCGGCGCACGGCGTGCTCATCCCGCTCGAGTGCGAGTTCTTCGCCCTGCGCGGCGTGGCCCTGCTGGTGGAGACCATCGACAAGGTGCGCGACCGCCTCAACCCGGCCCTCGAGCTCGACGGCATCCTCGCCACCATGTACGACTCGCGCACCCTGCACTCCCGCGAGGTGCTCGAGCGCGTGGTGGAGACCTTCGGCGACAGCGTCTTCGAGACGGTCATCGGCCGCACCGTGAAGTTCCCCGACGCGAGCGTCGCCGGCGCGCCCATCACCACCTTCGCCCCGGAGCACCAGGCCGCCGAGGCCTACCGCCAGCTCGCCAGAGAGTTGATCTCCCGTGGCGCAGCCGCCTAGCAGCGAGACGACAGACACGGCACCGCTCGCCGACCAGGACGCGAGCCCCTTCAGCGTCAGCCTCGGCAACTTCGACGGCCCCTTCGACCTGCTGCTCTCGCTCATCGCGAAGCACGAGATGGACATCACCGAGGTCTCGCTCAGCGTGGTCACCGGCGAGTTCATCGCCTACCTGCGGCTGCTCGACTCCTCCGACACGAAGGAGCTCGACCAGGCGTCCGAGTTCCTCGTCGTCGCCGCCACCCTGCTCGACCTCAAGGTGGCCGGCCTCCTCCCGCAGGGCGAGCTCGTCGACGCGGAGGACGTCGCCCTCTTCGAGGCGCGCGACCTGCTCTTCGCCCGACTGCTGCAGTACCGCGCCTTCAAGCAGGCGACCGTCTGGTTCACCGGGCGCTTCGACGAGGAGGGCGAGCGGCACTACCGCTCCGTGCGCCTCGAGGAGAAGTACCGCCAGCAGACACCCGACCTCGTCTGGACCCTCACCCCGCAGGACTTCGCGGCGCTCGCCGCGGTGGCGATGGCCCCCCGGAAGATCCCCGTCGTGGGGCTGGACCACCTGCATGCGCCACTGGTGAGCATCCGCGAGCAGGCGGGCTACGTCGTGGCGATGCTGCGCGGCGCCGGCACCATGACCTTCCGCGAGCTCATCGCCGGGGCCGACGTCAAGGGCGTGGTGATCGCCCGTTTCCTCGCCGTGCTCGAGCTGTACCGGCACGCGGCGATCGGCTTCGACCAGCTGGAGCCGCTCGGCGAGCTGAGCATCCGCTGGACATCGGAGCACTGGGACGACGACTCCCTCGCTAACCTAGGTGCTGATTATGATCACTGAAACGGATGCGGCTCCCGCGGTCGACAGGGCCCTCGAGGCTATTCTCATGGTCGCCGACGAGCCCCAGAGCCTGGTCTCGATAGCGTCTTCGCTGCAGGTTCCCGTGGCGGAGGTGCGCAAGGCCATCGCCCGCCTCGTCGCCGACTTCGACGGCGTCGACGGTGGAGTGCGCCGCGGGTTCCAGCTGCGCGAGGTGGCGGGCGGATGGCGCCTCTACGTGCGCGAGGAGCTCGACGACGTCGTGCGCGACTTCGTGCTCACCCAGAACCCCACCCGGCTCAGCCAGGCCGCCCTCGAGACCCTCGCCGTGATCGCCTACAAGCAGCCGATCAGCCGCGGCGCGGTCGCCTCGATCCGCGCGGTCAACGTCGACTCGGTGGTCCGCACGCTGCTCGGCCGCGGCCTGATCACGGAAAGCTTCACCGACAGTGAGACCGGTGCGATTCACTACGCCACAACCGACCTGATGCTCAGCCAGCTCGGAATCAACAGCATCGACGAGTTGCCGCACCTTTCGCCGCTTCTCACCGATGGATCGGACGGATTCGATGAACGACCATAGCCCCACCACCCCCGCGCCCTACAGCAACCCCGAGGGCGAGCGCCTTCAGAAGGTGATGGCCGCCGCGGGGGTCGCCTCCCGCCGCGTCTGCGAAGACCTGATCGCCGCGGGACGCGTCGCCGTCAACGGCGTGCGGGTCGAGGAGCCGGGCCGCCGCGTGCTGCCGACCGACCTCGTGTCGGTCGACGGCAAGGCGATCCAGCTCGACACCACGAAGCTCTACATCATGCTGAACAAGCCGGTGGGCATCGTGTCGTCGCTGAACGACGACCGCGGCCGCAACGACCTGCGCCGCTACACCAGCATGTTCGACGAGCGCCTGTTCAACGTGGGCCGTCTCGACGCGCAGACCTCCGGTCTGCTGCTGCTCACGAACGACGGCGAGCTGGCGCACATCCTCGCGCACCCGAGCTTCGGCGTGCTCAAGACCTACATCGCCAAGGTCGAGGGGGTCGTCACACAGCACACCGTGAACAAGCTCGTCGGCGGCATCGAGCTCGAAGACGGCCTGATCGAGGCCGACAAGGCCCGCATCATCGGCACACCCTCGAACGACGAGACCGTGGTCGAGGTGACCCTGCACTCCGGCCGCAACCGCATCGTGCGCCGCATGCTCGAGGAGGTCGGCCACCCGGTCATCGACCTCGTGCGCCGCCAGTTCGGCCCGCTGCACCTGGGCAGCCTCGCCCCCGACGCCATGCGCGACCTCACCAAGGAGGAGGTGGGCGAGCTGCTCACCATCTCCCGCGGCGGATCCGTCGCGGCAGCGACCGGCGAGGAGAGCACTGGGGAAGACTCCAGCGATGACTGACCGGCGTCTCGCGGGCCCGGTGCGCATCGTCGGCACCGGCCTGCTCGGCACCAGCATCGCCCTGGCGCTGCGCGAGCGCGGGGTGGACGTGGCACTCGCCGACGCCTCGCCCGCGAGCCTCGCCCTCGCCATCGACTACGGCGCCGGACGCGCCGCACAGCCGGGCGACGCCCCGCAGCTGATCGTGGTCTGCGTTCCGCCGGACGTGACGGCACGCATCGTCGCCCAGGAGCTGCTCGACTTCCCGGACGCGCTCGTCACCGACGTCGCGAGCGTCAAGGTCGCGCCGCTGGTCGAGCTGCAGCGGCTCGGCTCCGACGTCTCGCGCTACATCGGCTCGCACCCGATGGCCGGGCGGGAACGCAGCGGCGCCATCTCGGCGCGCGCCGACCTCTTCATCGGCCGCCCCTGGGTGATCGCCGGACACGACGGCATCACCTACTCCCGCGCCGCCCAGGTGGAGCAGCTCGCTCTCGACCTCGGCGCGCTCCCGATCGAGATGACCGCGGCAGACCACGACCGCAACGTCGCCCTCGTCTCGCATGCACCGCAGGTGGTCTCCTCGCTGCTCGCGGCCAGACTGACGGACGCCACGAACGCCGCGACCTCGCTCGCCGGCCAGGGGCTGCGCGACACCACCCGGATCGCCGCGAGCGACCCGGAGCTGTGGGTGCAGATCCTGCGGGCGAACGCCCCGGAGATCTCGGGCATCCTGCACGCCTACCGCGACGACCTCGACCGTGCGATCGCCACACTCGATGCGCCCGAGGTGGCCGGCTCCCGCCGCGCCCTCGCGGAGCTCATCGCCGCCGGCAACACCGGCGTCGCGCGCCTCCCCGGCAAGCACGGGCAGGCGGGGCGCTTCAGCCGCATCGTTGTGCTCGTCGACGACACCCCGGGAGAACTGGCCCGACTGCTCACCGAGATCGGCGAGCTCGGCGTCAACATGGAAGACCTGCGCCTCGAGCACTCGCCGGGCGCACAGATCGGGCTCGCGGAGATCTCCGTGCTGCCCGCGGTAGAGAACACCCTGGTTCGCGAACTCGAGTCGCGCGGCTGGAAGATTTCGGAGGCACTCGCGTGACAAACAACCCGACAGTAGTAGCGATCGACGGGCCGGCGGGCAGCGGCAAGTCCAGCGTGAGCCGCGCATCCGCTCGCGCTCTCGACTTCTCCTACCAGGACACCGGGGCCGCCTACCGCGCCCTGGCCTGGACCTGCCTCGACCTCGGGATCGACACCGACGACCCCGCGGCGATCGTCGCGGCGCTCGACGAGTTCCACTACTCGATCGGCATCCACCCCGACGACTACTTCGTGCGGGTCGGTTCCACCGACATCACAGACGCCATCCGCGAGCCTCGCGTGACCGCGGTCGTCAGCGCCGTGGCCCGGGTGCCGGAGGTGCGTGCGCACCTGGTCGAGCTGTTCCGCGGCATCATCCGCTCGACCAGTAAAGCGGGCATCATCGTGGAGGGACGCGACATCACCACGGTGGTCGCGCCGGATGCTACCGTGAGAATTCTCCTCACGGCGACCGAAGAGGCTAGAATGGCTAGGCGTTCAGCCGAACTCTCCACAGAATCGGCCGCGAAGACCGCGCAGCAGCTCAGCTCGCGCGATGCCCAGGACTCCAAGGTCGTCGACTTCATGAACGCCGCCGATGGCGTTGTGACCATCGATTCCACCGAACTTGATTTCGACCAGACCGTCACCGCGGTCGTCGATCTCGTGCGAGAGCACACAAGAACCGACTAAGAGGACTTCTTTCATGGCCGAACAAGACGAATACCCCGCGATCGACGGCGACCTCGCCGACCGCATCACCTCGCTCGACGACGCCGAGGCCGCGCAGCGCGCCGCCAGCCTCCGCGCCGGACTCGACGACTACGACCTCGACGACGAAGACCTCGGTTTTCTCGACTCGCTGAGCGACGACCCCGACGCGATCACCTACCTGCCGGCACTGCCCGTGCTGGCGATCGTGGGCCGCCCGAACGTGGGCAAGTCCGCGCTCGTGAACCGCATCATCGGCCGCCGCGAGGCCGTCGTGGAGGACACCCCCGGTGTCACCCGCGACCGCGTGAACTACAAGGGCGAGTGGGCGAACCGCAAGTTCACCATCGTCGACACCGGCGGCTGGGAGCCCGACGCCCGCGGCATCAACGCCTCCGTCGCCGCGCAGGCCGAGATCGCCGTCGACCTGGCCGACGCCGTGCTCTTCGTGGTCGACGCCACGGTGGGCGCCACGTCCACCGACGAGCACGTGGTGCGCATGCTGCGCGCCACCAAGAAGCCCGTGATCCTCGTCGCCAACAAGGTCGACGACGTGCGTCAAGAAGCGGATGCCGCGTCGCTCTGGTCCCTCGGACTGGGCGAGCCGTGGGCCGTCTCCGCCGTGCACGGCCGCGGTGTGGCCGACCTGCTCGACAAAGTGCTCACCGTGCTGCCCGAGGTCTCCGCCGTCGCCAAGGAGGAGGTCGGCGGACCGCGCCGCGTCGCCATCATCGGCCGCCCCAACGTCGGCAAGTCCAGCCTGCTGAACAAGACGGCCGGCGAAGAGCGCGTCGTTGTGAACGACCTCGCAGGCACCACCCGCGACCCGGTCGACGAGCAGGTGGAGATCGGCGGCAAGTTCTGGCGCTTCGTCGACACCGCAGGCATCCGCCGTCGTGTGCACCTCGCCCAGGGCGCCGACTTCTACGCGACCCTGCGCACGTCCGCCGCGCTGGAGAAGGCCGAGGTCGCCATCGTCGTGATGGACGTCTCCGAGCCGATCAGCGTGCAGGACCTCAAGATCGTCGACCTCGTTCTCGAGTCGGGCCGCGCGCTCGTCCTCGCGTTCAACAAGTGGGACATCCTGGACGACGAGCGCCGCGAGATGCTCGAGCGCGAGATCGAGCAGGACCTCGCCCACGTGTCATGGGCCCCGCGCGTCAACATCTCCGCCAAGACCGGCCGTCACATGGAGAAGCTGGTTCCCGCCCTCGAGACCGCGCTGGCCTCCTGGGACACCCGCATCCCCACCGGCAAGTTCAACGCCCTGCTCGCCGAGCTCACGGCGGAGCACCCGCACCCCGTGCGCGGTGGAAAGCAGCCGCGCATCCTGTTCGGCACGCAGGCCGGCTCGCGCCCGCCGACGTTCGTGCTGTTCACGACCGGCTTCCTCGACCCGCAGTACCGTCGATTCATCACGCGCCGCCTGCGCGAGATCTTCGGCTTCGAGGGCAGCCCGATCAACGTGAACATGCGCGTGCGCGAGAAGCGCCAGCGCCGCTCCTAGGCAGCAACGACGAAGGCCCCCGTGCGAGAGCGCGGGGGCCTTCGTCGTGTCGGTTTCGATACGCGGCCTCCTTCGTCGGTCGCTACTCAACCAGCGGGGAACTCGTGGGTGGCTCGCGGCGAGCGGAGGTCGCGTTGGTCGAGTAGCCCGCGACGAAGGAGCAGGCGTATTGAAACCCGGCGTCAGCCGAAGGCGAGCGGGCGGTACTGCGCAGCGACCGCGCCGATGTGCCCGATCTTCGTGCCGGTTATCCGCGTGAGGTGCACGAGATCGTTGGCCTCGTGGCGCTTCGCCGCGTGCACGACGATGGCGGCGCAGGCCTCGGCATCCGCCAGCGCGTCGTGGTGCGCGAAGTCCTCGAATCCGGCGGCCATGGCGGCCACCGGCAGCTTGTACGAATCCAGGTGGTAGGTCTTGCGGGCGATCTGCAGGCTGCAGGCGTAGCTGAAGCTGGGTGTCTCGATGGCGCTCGCGGCGCATCCGCCATTGATCACGCCCATGTCGAACCCGGCGTTGTGGGCCACGAGGTGGTCGCCGTCGGCGAAGGCCACGATGTCGTCGAGCTGCTCGCTCCAGAGCGCGGCACCGGCCAGGTCGCCGGCGACGATGCCGTGGATGCGCGTGTTCCACTCGTTGAACCAGTCGTGCTCGAGCGGCGGGCGGATGAACCAGCTCGCCCTGTCGACGACGCGCCCGTCGGCGACCTTGACCAGGCCCACCGAGCAGGCGCTCGCACTTGCCGAGTTGGCGGTCTCGAAGTCGATGGCGGTGAAGTTGAGTGGCATTGCTCGATGCTCTCACGGGCGACCGACGCTGCCTCGCACCCCGCGCGCGTTTCCCCGGGGCGCGCGGGTCGCGTGGGCGGTGGTGGAGCTGGAGGCTTCCGCCGGTGGCACCTCCGCGCGAATAGCGCGGCGGATTCTCGCTCGCGCGCCCGAACCTTCGCCCGCGCCAGCGGTTTACCGCAGCGCGGTCGCGGGGTGGGGTGAACATGTGGCCGCGCCAGCGAAAAACGACAGCGCGGTCGCGGGGGCCCGCCCGTTCCCTCGGGCGGGGGAGTCGTGCCCCGCCGCCGGTGTCTAACGTGGAGCTATGAGCGCACCCGCGGCAGACCGCACCTCGACCTACGACCACGCCCTGAACGGCACGGGAGGGTGGTGGCGCGGCGCCGTGGCCATCGTGGCCTTCGTCGCCTGCTACCTCCTGCTGTCTCTGGTGCTGAGCGGACTGGCCATCGCGGTCGACGTCGCGATCGACGCCCAGAGGTTCGACGACGTCGTCGAGGGGGCGGTGGCGCTCACCCCCGCGGTGATGCTCGCGAACAACCTCAGCCTCGCGGCGCTGATCCCGCTGGCGCTCGTGCTGCAGCGACTGCTGTTCGGGGTGAGGCAGCGGACGCTGTTCTCGGTGGTCGGCCGGTTCCGCTGGCGCTGGATGGGCCGGCTCGCGCTCATCATCGTGCCCGTCTGGGTGGTCTACGTGACGGCATCCTTCCTGCTCGACCCGCTGCAGCCGGTGGTCGTCGACGGCACGACGCTGGCGCTTCTCGCCGTGGTGGTGCTCACCACCCCGCTGCAGTCGGCGGGCGAGGAGTTCGGTTTCCGCGGTCTGGTGCAGCGCTCCGCCGGATCCTGGTTCCGCTCCCCGGGCGTGGCCTTCGTGGTGTCCACCATCCTCTCGGCCGCGATCTTCACGGCGGCGCACGTCGCCGCGGACCCGTGGCTGATCGCCTACTACTTCGTCTTCGGCGTCTCCGCGTCGCTCGCGGCGCGCGCCACCGGCGGGCTCGAGGCCCCGGTGCTGGTGCACGTGACCAACAACGTGCTGCTGCTCGTGCCCGTCGTGCTGATGGGGCAGATGGAGCAGAGCTTCGACCGCAGCGTCGGAACGGGCGGCCCGTTCATGCTGCTGCCGATGGCGGTCTGCCTGCTCGCCGCGGGCATCAGCGCCTGGTGGGGCCGCCGCAACGGCGTGGTGAGCCGTGCTCCGCGCCCGCAGAAAGCCGTCAAGCGGATGGCGCCGCCGGTCGGCGATCCGGTCGCCGACGCGCCGCCGGCCCCCTGACGCGGCCCGTTGACGCGGCCCTTGGCGCGACCGGCGGGTCCGGGTCGCGGGGCGACACCTGCGCGCGCGGAGGCGACGCGACCGGTGGTGTGCGCGCAGGGGCGGTGCGAGCGCTTCGGGGCGCCCGGCCGCGCACGCCCCGCCCGGGCGCGCACACGACGCGGCGGCCGCCGAGTGGCCGCGCCGGCGGCACCCGCGACCGTCAGGCGCGCTGCACCCGCCGCGCGATCGCCCGCGCGTCGATCCCGAGCTGCCGCAGGTTGCCGGTGAGCGGGTTCGAGTAGCCGAGGAAGAACAGCCCGGGCCTGCTGCGCAGCTGCTGCGCGGCGTTGATCCGCGGCCGCCCGGACGGCGCGAGCACACGCAGGCCGCCGAACAGCGGCTCGAGCCCGCGGTTGTAGCCGGTGGCCGCGACGACCGCGTCGGGACGCAGCTGAGTGCCGTCCGCCAGACGCACCGAGTCCGGGTCGAAGGATTCGACCGCGGCGACCACACTCACCCGCCCGGCCCGGACGGCGGCGATGATGCCCATGTCGATGGTGGGGACGGTGTCCTCGACGGCGATCCGGCTGACGAGGCCGCGCCGCGGGAAGGGCAGGCCGAAGCGAGCGAGGTCGCCGACCGAGGCCCACTGCAGCGCGCGGGTGAACCGGTCGCCGGCGGCCGCGGGCAGGAGCGAGATGGGCAGCGTCAGCGCCTGCGAGGGGATGCCGAGCACCTGCTTCGGCACGATGTTCGGCGGGCGGCGCACCGCCATCGAGGTGGCGACGCCCGAGTCCGCGAGATCCGTGGCGATCTCCGCACCGCTGTTGCCCGGTCCAACAACCAGTACCGAGTCCGCGCCGAGGGCGGCGGGGGAGCGGTACTCGCTCGAGTGGATGACGCGGCCCGAGTAGTGGTCGAGACCCGGCCAGTCGGGGATCCTGGGCGTGTGGTTGTAGCCGGTGGCGACGACGAGCAGGGGGGTCGCGATCTCGACGCCGTCGCAGCCGATGATCCACCGGCCGTCCGGCGTGCGCGAGACGGAGGTCACCGGGGAGCCCAGGCGCACATCGAGGCCGTGGTGGCGCGCGTAGTCGGCGAGATAGCCGCGGAAGTCGTCGCGCGCCACCCAGCGCCCGAGCGCGCGGGGGATCGCGTACCCCGGGAGCGAGCTGAGCGTGCGGGCGGTGTGCAGGTGCAGCCGGTCGTAGTGCCTGCCCCAGCTCGATCCGACCTCGTGCGCGCCGTCGAGCACCAGCGCGGCGATGCCGACGCGCTGCAGCTCGGCGGCGGCGGCGAGCCCGCCCGGTCCGGCACCGATCACGACGGCGGGCGCGTCTGCTGGCAGGGTCTGGGCGTCATCGCTCATGGGGGCTCCGTGGCTCGAAGGCTGGTGTCTGCGCGCGACTCTACTCCCGCGAGGGGGTGTGGCGGGGGAGGGTGCCCGCGCATCCGTCACCGTATGCGGCCGCCGCCCGGTACCCTTGACTCTCGTGGCTCTCACTATTGCAATCGTCGGACTCCCCAATGTGGGCAAGTCAACCCTGTTCAACGCTCTGACCAAGAGCTCGGTGCTCGCCGCGAACTACCCGTTCGCGACCATCGAACCCAACACGGGTCTCGTCAGCCTGCCGGACTCGCGTCTCGCGGTGCTCGCCGGCATCTTCGGCAGTGAGAAGATCCTGCCGGCCGCCGTGTCGTTCGTCGACATCGCCGGCATCGTCAAGGGCGCCTCCGTGGGCGAGGGTCTCGGCAACAAGTTCCTCGCGAACATCCGTGAAGCGGATGCGATCGCCCAGGTTGTCCGCGGATTCGACGACCCCGACGTGGTGCACGTCGACGGCAAGGTGGACGCCGCCTCCGACATGGAGACCATCAACACCGAGCTGATCCTCGCCGACATGCAGACCCTCGAGAAGGCGGAATCCCGCTACGAGAAGGAGCTGCGCGCGAAGAAGATCACGCAGGCCACCATCGACACCGCCAAGGCCGCCCTGGCCTGGCTGAACGAGGGCCAGCCGCTCTCGTCGTCGACCAAGATCGACCTGGCGCTCATCGCCGACCTCGGGCTGCTCACCGTGAAGCCGTTCATCTACGTGTTCAACGTCGACGAGGCCGTGCTCGGCAGCGACGAGAAGAAGGCCGCGCTGGCCGCCCTCGTCGCCCCGGCCAAGGCCGTGTTCCTCGACGCCAAGCTCGAGTCGGAGCTCATCGACCTCGACGCCGAGGACGCCGCGGAGCTGCTGTCGTCGACCGGCCAGGAGGAGAGCGGCCTCGACCAGCTCGCCCGTATCGGCTTCGACACCCTCGGGCTGCAGACCTACCTCACGGCGGGGCCCAAGGAGACGCGCGCCTGGACCATCCCCAAGGGCGCCAAGGCCCCGCAGGCGGCCGGCGTCATCCACACCGACTTCGAGAAGGGCTTCATCAAGGCCGAGATCATCGGCTTCGACGACCTCGTCGAGACCGGCTCGATCGCCGAGGCGCGCTCGAAGGGCAAGGCCCGCATCGAGGGCAAGGAGTACGTGATGCAGGACGGCGACGTCGTTGAATTTAGATTTAACGTGTAAAACCCCGTAATCCCGCGGTTCTCCGGCCTTCAGCTCTTACCGAAAATCAGCCTTCGAGTTCCGGTCTAACCTCTCAAGCGTTCGAGAAGCTCAACTAACGCGGGTTTCCTTGGCTCGTGACGGATCATTCATGAGGTTGAGCTCAATCGAGCGGAGCGAGCGAAGGACCTCCGTGGTCCGCGCGCACCGCCACACCTGAACCGTTCTGGGGCAGCGTCATTGGCCGCGGATGGTGTCATGCCAAACTGAGGCGCTGATTCATTATTCGGTCTGTCTCAAAACGCGGACGCAGGGCCGGCGAGCGGTTCAGGCCGTCGGGTCATCGCTGGCTATTCGCTGGGGGATGCCCTGTGCGAGCGCTCGTAGTGCCGACATCCAGCACACGCCGTTCTCGTTCTCGTCGTTTGAGCGATGCGCAATGGGCAGTGATCGCCCCGTTGTTGCCGTCGAATGAGGAACGGCGTGGTCATTCGTTCGGTCAGTGACGTGAGCGCGAAGTTGCTTAACCGTTGCTTAAGTGATTTACTCAACCGCATGGAAAGTAACTTCGAGGATCAGCGTGTCCCGGCAGGCATGCTCGAGACGCTCAGCACTGACCGTGGCCGAATCGGCGAACGGATCACGTCCGAAACCTGGTGGGCTGCACCTGCGCAGGGCTTGGGTGCGGCGCTTATCGTCGTGGCCCCCGCGGCTGGACTTGCATGGGCGTGGCTACCCTTTGTGCTCAGCGTGGGGGTGTTCGTCGGCGTTGAGGTGCTCTTCCGTAAGCGCAGTGGCTTCGGCATTACCCGGCCGGCTGGTCCTCGCGGGTGGTGGTTGCTGGTTGCGCTCTTCTTGATCTTCTTCTTCTCGTTTGTGCTCAGCCTGGGGTTCGCGTTGTTCGGTCTGACCGGATGGGTGGTTGCCGTCGCGGTAGCCGCGGGCGTCGCCACCGCGCTCATCGTCGTGGCCTATGACCGCGCGTATGCTGCCGAGGTGCGCCATGCGGGCTGAACCCCGCTTTAACGAGGCGATCCACGCGCCAACCCGGCTGCGTCTGTGTGCAATGCTGCGCCCGCTCGCCAATGCGGATTTCGCAGCGATTGCCGCGACGCTAGAGCTCAGTGAGGCAAACCTGTCAAAGACCGTGAAGAACCTCGTCGAGATTGGCTATCTCGTCACGAGCAAGCAGGCATCACCCCAGCGAACGGACGCGCGCCAGACGACCACAGTCAAGCTCACCGCTCAGGGCCGCCGCGCCTTCGATGGGCACCTTGCGGCGCTGCGGGCTATGGCGGGCGACTAGGGCGTGCGTCCCCGTAGTGCTGCCCAGGTGCATGCGGCTCGATAGGCGTTCCAGAGGGGTGGGGGACGCTTGAGCTCTGGTGTGCCTGAGTCGCGTCGGCGGCTAATGGACGGCACCAGAGCCTGACTGAGCGGATCCGCTGCGGTGTCGATTCGGGCAGGAGCGACTCATCGATCACAGGTTGGTATCTGCGGCGACGTGGTGGAGTTCCGCTTCAACAACTGATCGCCGCGGCTTCCGATCTCCGGTCGAGAAGCTCTGGCGCAGCGCCGGTGTTACATGTAACAATCGAAATATGGCTGTCAGTGACCGTGTAGGTGCACACCGCGACCGTATGCGTCAGCAGGGCTACCGACTCGTTCAGATGTGGGTGCCTGATGTGCGATCGGACTCCTTTGCCGCGGAGGCACGTCGGCAGTCGCTCGTCGTCGGCTCGGCTGCCGATGCCAGCGCTGAGCAGGACTACATCGAGGCAGTCTCGGCGCCGTGGGACGAATGATTCGCGGCGAGATCTGGATGGTCGCGGGCGGCGTCTACGCCTCCAAACCCCGTCCGGCCGTGATACTCCAAGACGATCGCTTCGACGGCACCGACTCCGTCTCGGTTTGCCCGCTGACGTCGACGGATGTCGGTGCTCCTCTATTGCGGATGCCGCTCGCTCCCGACACGACGTCCGGCCTCGACGCGGCGAGCTTCATAATGGTCGACAAGATCACGACGGTGCGCCGCACGAACGTGCATTCGCGAATCGGCCGACTCTCATCCAAACAACTGGTGGAGCTCGAGCGCCTGATGCTGGTGTTCCTCGGTCTCGCGGACTGAGGTGCTGCCGCGCCGCGGTCGTGCCACCAGCCAGAGCACGAACCATGCAGAGGAGCGTGCAGCGGATGCCGAGCAGGCGCGGACTTGGATCGGGGCCGGACGCCCGTTTCCACACCTTCGAACGCGGAGGCACCCTGAAGGGTGCCCGGTTCGTGCTCCGCCGTCCCGCGGCGGACGCCGTCGCTCTCGCGGTAGGGCACCTCGTCGCCGAGGGATTCGTCGAGCGCGAGGACGGCCTCGGCGCACGACTGCGGGAGCTGGACTCGCCGTGGCTGGCGCGAGCGGTCGAGATCGGGACGGCGAGCGGCTCGTGGGCGCGGCGGCCAGACGCCTGCGCGAATCAGCCGACGCCATTTCCGCGACCTGCGCTGCCGACGGCACCCTGGTCTCGCAGGAGCAGATGACCGGCATCCGCAACGACGGCTCGCCCGCGTCACAGCAGATGGTGCGCGAGCTGCTGGGCTGGCGCTGAGAGGTGCAACCGGGCTGCAACCGGGGATAAAGCGGCATCCGCTCTCAGATTCTCTGAGACAACGTCAATCGAGCGCCTCGATCTGCTAGCGTCGAAGCATCTTCACGCGAGTAGTAGCGCGCAGAATCTTATTGGGGACGGGGACTCGTAGTGGCGGCGAACGACGCGATCACGCTCAGCAGCGACACTCTGACCTCCGCAGGCAAGGAGCTCACCACCGCGGCGGGCTCGCTCTCCGCCGCGTCGTCGTCGCTGGACTCCGCGATCCCCGGCAACGCCTTCGGAACCGCGGGCGCGCCGCTCGCCACCGCCGGCAACCAAGTGGGCGCCGAGATCGGCAAGACGCTCGACTCGCTGGCCAAGCTGGCCCGAGCCTCCGCGACCGCGGTCGCAGCGACGCAGAAGGAGTTCGAACGCATCGAGGAGGAGGCCATCTCGTCCTTCCGCGGCACCGGCGGGGGCCTGATATGAGCGCGATCACCGCCCAAGCGGATGCCGCGGCCGCACGGATCTCGTCGGGCACCTGGGCGGCGGGAGCCTCGACCGCGGGCGCCGCGTCGGCCGCTGGCTCGGCCCCGAGCTTTCCCGGCCCGCTCGCGGTCTTCGTGCGCCCCCTCGAGGAACTGCTCGACATGTTCACAGGCGAGCCCGCCGCCGTCTACGAGACGTCGATGTCGTGGGAGGGCATCACCGGCGACATCGCCGACGTCTACTCGGCGATGACGACACTCGCCAACACCGTGAAGGCGCAGCTGAGAGGCGCCACGGCGGAAGCGCTCGAGACCGTGCTGCGCACGATCGCCCAGGGCGCCAACTCGGCCTCGAACTGGACGAAGGTCGTCGCCCAGGCCCTGCAGCTGTGCGTCACCATCTTCGAGACCGTGCGGTCGATGGTCACCGAGGCGCTCGGTCTGCTCGCGGAGTTCGCCGGCACGGTCGGCGACGTGCTGTTCGGCAGCTGGCCGTGGGAGCTCGGCAAGAAGACCGATGCCATCGAGGAGTTCGCCCGCGAGGTCGAGCAGTTCGTCGACGCCTGCTCCGCAGCCGCGCGCAACGCGCTCAAGGCCGCGCAGGAGCTCATGCGACTCGCCACTGATCTGTACCGCGCGATCGTGCCGGTGCACAGCGCGATCGACGACGCGATCGGCCGCATCGTGCAACTGATCCCGGGAGGCGGCGTGCCCGACGTGCCCGACTCCGCCGTGTCCGGGCCCAACGGTGCCGTCTACAACGTGGGGACGCAGCCGTTCCCCGACTCCGACCTTCGCTTCGAAAACGAGCACGACCGCGGCTATGCGCACAGCTACGACCTCGGACCGACGTCGATGACGACCGAGGAGCTCAACCTCATGATGCGCGCGGAGTTCGGGCACCTCTTCGTGCCTTCCCGGCTCGGCGACAATACGCAGCTGAACTCGACCTTCGAGGGCGTCGGTCAGGAGATCGGCACCTCCCTGTTCGGTCTCGACATCCCGGAGACCACCACCGGCGGGATCATCGTGCAGCAGGTCGAACCCGATGGATTCACTATTGCGGCGGTCGAGGGCCACCCCGAGTACCCGGGCGAAGTGGCGTTCCGCTTCACCACGGTGGACGGTCAGGCGCGGCTCGAGGTGAGCGGCGCGTACGACGACACGATCGTGGGCAGGCACGACTTCGGCCTGGACTTCGAGAGCAACCCGATCTTCGCGACGATCTCCGACAAGAGCATCTGGAGCGAGATGCAGGGACGATTCCGGGACCGGCTGGCCTATGGTTAGGCGGCGCGGGGCACTGGGTGCCGGATTCGCTGCGGTCCTCCTCCTTGCAGGCTGCTCGCTCGAGCCGTATCCGGAGATTCCCCGGTTCGCCGAGTCCGGCGGCCAGACGCAGGACGAGTTGGATGCGCGACTCGCGGGCATCCCCGGGCTGGTCTTCACCACAGCGGCGGGTTCCGAGCCGAACGCCAAGGGCAACACCGGCTACGGCTACGACCTCGTGCTTGACCCGGCATACGAGATAGCGGATGCGCCGGCGCTCGTCGACTTCCTGGTCGAGTCCGCGTGGTCGGTTCGAGACGGCTACATGCCGAATACGACCGTCGCGATCCGACTCGACGCGGGACCGCTCCCCACGGACAAGATCGACATCGTGGCCGCCGCGGAGGTCGCGGGCTGGGTGCCCGTCGGTTCCCAGTCGCACCGGATTGGCGAGGACGGCGGATCGCTCCCGGAGTACGACAACGGCTCGACCAGCGTCGACATCTGGCTCGCCCTCGAGAGCATCAGCGAGAAGCGCGCCATCCAGCGCGGCTCGATCGCCAACCGAGACCGTCTCGGCGACTGGCCGGGCGACGCGGTCGAGGCGCCGGCGGGCATGGTCGTGCCCCGAGCGGCAGCACAGTGAGAGACGGAGACCCGACATGACAGACATGAACGACCCCATGGCCCAGTTCGCCGTTGCGCAGGCGCGCATCACGGCGATCACCGAGCAGGCGCGGGCGAACACCGCCAGCGCCTCACGTGTGGCGGAGGAAGCGCGCACCGCCGAGGCATCCGCTCGCTCTCCTCGCGGCGAGGTCGTCGTCACAGCGCGTGCCGGCGGAGTGGTCAGCGGCATCGAGTTCAGCCCTGCATCGCTCCAGCTCGACGCAGCAGCCCTCGGCAGGATCACCGTCGCGACCATCGCGCAGGCGCAGCACGAGGCTGCCACGCGCTTCGCGGAGCGTGCCTCGGAGGAGTTCGCCTCCAGCCCGGAGCTGGCGCGGGAGCTACGCGCCGACGCCGAGAAGGCCTTCCCGCCGTCCGCCGCCGACGGTCTGCGGTACTGAGGCACCGGCATGGAACTCGCCACTGATTCCACGAAGCTCTCCGCGACGGCCCAGTCGCTCACGACGTCTGCGGGACTCATCACCGCCGAGCTCCAACGGCTCGCCCAGGCCTCGGCGGAGCTCACCGCGGCGTGGACCGGCGAGGCGAGAATCGCCTACGAGTCCCGCTTCCGCAGTTTCGCCCTCGACGCCGAGGAGCTGACCGCCCAGCTGCTCGGTATGGGCAAGTCGCTCGGCGCCCTCGCCGCGGAGTACGCATCGGCCGACAGCAAGGGCGGCGCCGCCCAGCCCGTGTAGCCACGGAAACGCAGCGGATGCGCCGGGTGCTCGCCACTCCGGCGTTCTCGAGGCGGTTCCGGTCGAGTGATCCCGCCGCGGCGCCCTCAGCCGACCGGAGACGCCTCGGTAGTCAGGCGCCCCGCCAGGCCGGAGGCGCTGTACTCCGGCTCCCAGAGTGCGGGTCGGTCGGCGAAGGGGTCGTCGGCGACCGCTGCCGCGCCATCCGCCAGCCAGACCAGACGGCGGTCGTCCGCGGTGTACCGCGGCCAGTGCGCGACCCCGTCGACGGCGGGCGTCTCGTCGACGACGAACGACACCCAGGCGCGGTGCACGAGCGCGGCGAACTCCGCGTCGGCCGGCACGTGGCGTGCGGGCAGGCCAGTGGCCGCCCCGTCGGGGCGCCGCCAGACCGACCCGACCTCGGCGCCGTGGGCAGCCCCGAGCTCGTCCGCCTCGAGCGGCCCGTAGAGGTACTTGAACACGTCGTGGTGCCGCGCGTGCAGCTCGGCGAAGCGCGTGGACGATGCCTGGAAGACCAGGTCTCCGCCCACAGCCCGCCAGATGCCCAGCCCCGAGTGCCCGGGCAGCGCACTGCGGTAGCGCGAGACGATCTCGGCGCCGCTCAGTCCGACGGGGGCGACGCGCGGGTCGAGCAGCTCGGCGGCGCGGGCGTGGTCGATCTCGGGGTGCACCGTGGAGTGGGTGAGGTACTCGGCGGTGGTGCAGCCGATCACCATCGGAACCGGCGCCGTCCCGCCGCGGCGGGCCGCCTCCTCGGGGTGCAGCGGCAGCGACGCGCCGTCGACGACCGGCTGGAAGGGCACGCCGAGCATGGTCACCGAGCCGTCGCGCGCGTGGTCGTGGCTCGAGTACGACTCGTCGCAGACCGCCCCCTGGGCGCGCAGCAGCACCTCGATGGGGGCGTCGTCGAGCTCCTCGCGGGTGAGTCCCGCGGCGGCGCAGAACCGGTCGGTGACGGCCGTCGCCGTGGCGGGGTCGAGCACGGCGGGCGAGGCTCCGCTCTGCACCAGCGCCCGGGAGAACAGGCCGTGCGCCTCGGGCATGGCCATCAGCGTCGCCACCGAGAACCCTCCCGCCGACCGGCCGGCGAGGGTGACCCGCGCCGGGTCGCCGCCGAACGCCGCGATGTTGTCGCGCACCCAGCGCAGCGCGGCGAGCTGGTCGAGCAGGCCGCGGTTGGTGGGCCGCCCGTCGCCGAGGTGCAGGAAGCCGAGCGCGCCGAGCCGGTAGTTCACCGTCACCTCGACGACCCCGCTGCGGGCGAAGGCCCCCGTCTGCAGCACGGGCTCGTTCGCCGACCCGAGCGCGTAGCCGCCGCCGTGGATCCAGACCAGGACAGGGGCGGATGCCTGCAGCGAGTTGGTGCGGACATTGACGGTCATGAAATCGGTGCTGGCGCTGAGCGCGGAGGTCGCCCCCGTGCCGACGGGTCCGTAGGTGGCGATCTGCGGGCAGACGCCGCTCAGCTCGACGGCCGCACGAACCCCCGCCCACGGCCCGACCGGCTGCGGGGCGAGGAAGCGCCGCTCCGGGGTGATCGGCGCGGCGTAGGGCACGCCGAGGAAGGCGAGCACACCGTCGTCGTCGAAGCCCTCGACCGCGCCGGCGGTGGTGGCCACGACGGGCGCGGCGCTCACCGGGCCGCCGAGCCGAGGGTCATCATCAGCCGGTTGGCCCACGCGAACATCGCGGCCACGGCGATCAGGTCGCGCACGGCGTCGTCGTCCAGTCCCGCGTCGTGCAGCAGGGCGATGTGCCAGGGGGTCACGGCGGGCGGGGTCACGGCCGCTGCGGCGGCCACCGCCACGATCGCCCGCTGGTGCTCGGAGGCGAGGGAGTCCGGCCCGGAGCGGGCGAGCGCCACAGCGGTGAGCGGGTCGGAGGAGAGCTGCACCTGCCGGCGCCCGTGCACGGAGGCGCAGTACTCGCACCCGGTGACCAGCGACGTGGCGAGGGCCGCGAGCTCGCGGTCCGCGCGGTCCAGGGCGCCGGTGCCGGTCATGATCGCGTTGTACAGCGCCGTGCGCTCGCCGAGGACAAGGGGGTCGTGCAGCAGGGTCAGGTAGAACGGCGACCACTTCGCGGGGGTCTTCTCGTCGCTGCCCGTGCCGGCGGGCACGGCGGCGGGCGGCACGGACGGCAGCCAGGTGTAGACGGGGAACGCGGTCTCCTCGGGGCCGAGGGTGGCGGCGAAGGCGGGGAGCAGGTCCGGCCGCCCCGGGCTGCCGCGCCCGGAATCGCCGATGGCGGCCATCCCCTGCAGCAGCCGGGCCAGATAGCTGACGTAGGCCACGACCTGCGCCGCGGCGACGATCGTGGCGGCGCCGACGCCGTGCGCGGTGAGGGTCGCGATCTCGTCGGCTCCCGCGGCGTCGGGGTCGAGTGCGGTGAGCTCCGCGTACTCGAGCAGCGCCTCGATCGGCTGGCCGAAGGCGCTCCACCGGCCGGAGTCGCCGACGATCGCCGCCCCGTCGGCGTCGTCCAGCTCGGCGAGTGTGCGCGAGAACCTGTCGACCAGGGGCCGGCTGGCGTTCGCCGTGGCGACCGCAAGCGCGATGCGCGCCCGGTCGAGTCGGCCGAGCGCCGTCTCGTCGTCGGGGGAGACGATCAGCGCGTCGACCGACCGCGTGAAGTCGCGCACATCCGCGCGGAGGGCGTCGAGACCGTCCCCGCCGTGCGCGCTCGGCGGGGTGCTCTCGGGTGCTGCGGGGAATGACATGCCTCCCACGTTAGGCGCTCCTGGCGTCGGGAATCCGTCGCGGGCGCCGACGCGGACGACCGCGCGCCCGCGGGTTACGCCGTATTACAACAACAGCTGTCGTCTTGCCCGGCGACGGTCGGGCGCGCCGTCCAGCGCGGACCGAACCGCGCCAGCACGCGGATCCCGGGCGGTTCCACGCCCTCCCTGAGCCGGCCGCGGGCGCCGGCGGAGGGCCCGCCCGCACACCGCCGGCGGTCCGGATGGCGCGGCGGAGGTCGAAGGACTCGTAGCCTTGGATACACACTGTGTCTCTCAACGTCGACCGCCGGGCATCGACGGATCGCGTCGTCGAACGGCACGCCGACTCCTGGGCACCGTCCGCCGCGCTCGACCACGAGCGCCCCCAGCCTCCCGCCGACACGTCGGCACGCCGCCCGAGGAGCCCGCGCATGACCCGCACCACGACCAGGATCGCCGTCGTCGGCACCGGTCCGCGCGGAATCGCCGTGGCCCTGCGGCTGCTCGACGACCGGCCGCGCCGCGAGGGCGACGTCGAGCTGCACCTCGTCGACCCGGTTCCCGGCGGGGCGGTCTGGCGCCCCGAGCAGGACCAGCACCTCCTGATGAACTCCCGCGGCCGCCAGGCCACGGTCTACGCCGACGGCACGGTGCCCGGCGTCGACGGCGGATCGCGCGGCCCGTCGTTCATCGAGTGGGCGCGCACCGTGGCGCCCACCCTACCCCTCCCGCCCGAGCAGATCCGCCAGGCGGCTGCGCTCGGCGACGACGGCTTCGCCAGCCGCGCCCTCTTCGGCGCGTACCTGCGCTGGGTGCTCGGCGATCTCGTGGCCAGCCATCCCGGCCGCGTGCGGGTGCACGCCGCCCGTGCGGTGGATCTGGAGGAGACCCCCTCGGGCGCGCAGCGGATCGTGCTCGACGACGGGAAATCGCTCGAGGTCGACGCCGTGGTGCTCGCGCTCGGCCACCTGCCGATGCCCGCCACCGCGGGCGAGATCGAGCGCGCCGCCTTCGCCGCCAGGCACGGGCTCACCTACCTGCGCCCCGCCGTCGCCCAACCCGGCCCGCTCGAGGCGCTCCGCCCCGGCGAGCGGGTCGTCCTGCTCGGCGCCGGCCTCAACTTCTACGACGTGACCGCGCTCGTCACCGAGGGCCGTGGCGGACGCTTCGAAGCGGATGCCGACGGCCGGCTCCGCTACGAGGCCTCCGGTCGCGAGCCGGTGCTGCTTGTGGCCTCGGGGCGGGGTGTTCCCTACATGGCGCGGGCCACGCATCCGCTCGCCGTCGCCCTCGAGGTGCTGGACGACGACCTCCTCGCCGAATGGTCCGCCGCCGCGGGCAGCCTGTCGTTCGCCCGCGACGTGTGGCCGGTGCTGGTCGAGGAGATGACGCTGGCCTGGACCCGCGCGGACGGCGACGGCGTGTTCGACATCGACGCGCTGATCGACCCCTTCGCCGCGGCGCTCGCCGGCCTCGGCCTGCACGCGCCGAGGAGCAGCGACGCTCTCTCCGCGGTGCTCCGGGCGATCCTCGACGCGGACGCCGAGTCCGCATCGGCGACACCGCGGGGCGCGCAGACCGCGGTCGGCGAGACGCTCGCCGTGCTCAAGGACCGTGTGCGCGCGCTGGTCGCCGCCGGGGCCTTCGACGCGGAGTCCGTGCGGGACGACCTCGGCGGCTGGTTCCGCAGCGTCGGCGCCTTCATCGCCGCGGGTCCGCCGCTGCGCCGGGTGCGCGAGGCCGTCGCTCTGCTCGACGCCGGAGTGCTCCGCGCTCTCGGAGCGGACGCCCGGCTCGCCCTCGACGAGTCCGTCGGCGCCTTCTCGGTCACGACCAGGGAGCTGCCCGACCCCGTGCGGGTGACCGCCGTCGTCGAGGCGCGGCTGCCCGCGGAGGACGCCCGCACCACCTCCGACCCGCTGGTGGCGGCGCTGCGCGAGCGCGGCCTCGCCCGGGCGGCGTCGCTGCCCGGCTCGACCTCCGCCACGCAGGGCCTCGAGGTCGTGCGCACCACCGCCGCCACGCTGCTCGACGGGACCGCCTGCCGGCTCGTCGCCGCGGACGGCACGGCGTCGCCGCGCCGGCTGCTGCTCGGACTCCCGGTTCAGCCGCAGGAGTGGAACATCGCCAACCTGCCGCAGCCCGGCCGCGGCGACCGAACCCTCACCCAGGCGGAGAGCATCGCCGCCCAGATCGACCGGCTCGGCGCGCTGCGCCCGGGCCTGCCCGAGCAGTTGGAAGGACAACCATGATCACAGTGTTCACGAACGCGACCGTCATCCCGTCGACCGCGGACGGAGCCGTCATCGAGAACGGCCGCGTCGTTGTGGAGGACGGCCTGATCGTGGAGGTCGGCGCCGCGGCCGCCGCGACTCCCGCGGGCGCGAGGGTGCTCGACGCCTCGGGCGCGACGATCATCCCCGGCCTGCACAACCTGCACGACCACATGTCGCGCAAGGCGCTGCGGTCGGTGTCCACCTCCTCGGGGTTCCGCTCGCAGAGCGACTCCCTGATGCGCGAGCCGGCCGAGTACCTCGCCTACCACGCCGCGGCAAACCTGCGGCAGCAGCTGGAGAGCGGCGTCACCACCATCCGCGACTTCGGGCTGCCCGGCGCCGGCGGCATCCAGGCGATGCGCGCCATCGACAACGGGGTGATCCCCGGCCCGCGGCTGATCGCGGGAGGCGACCCGATCTGCATCACCGGCGGGCACTCGTCCGTCTGGGGCGCCATGGAGGCCGACGGCCCGGTCGGCGTCGTGCGCGCCGTGCGCGCCCAGATCGGCCGCGGGGCCGCCGTCATCAAGTTCATGGGGTCCGGCGGACTCGGGACCTATCCCGACGAGGAGCCCGGCATCCCGGAGCTCACCGTCGAGGAGCTGAGCGCCGGCGTCTCCGAGGCGCACAAGTTCCACCGCCGCACCGCGACCCACGCCTACAGCACCGAGGCCATCACCAACGCGGTCGTCGCGGGGAGCGGCACCATCGAGCACGGCACGTTCATGGACGACGAGGTCATCCGTCTGATGGTGCACCACGGCACGGCCTACGTGCCCACCCTGTCGAGCGTCGCCGGCATCGCCTGGAAGCACCGCCTCGCCGGCGACGAGTACCTCTTCGAGCGCATCTCGACCGAGATCATCGGCCGGCACATGGACAGCGTGCGCCTCGCCTGGGCCGCCGGCGTGCCGGTGGGGACGGGGACGGACTCCAGCGGCGAGGTCGTCGAGGAGCTCGAGCTGATCGCGGAGGCGACCGGCGCGGGTGTGCTCGAGGTGCTCGCCAGCGCCACCCGCACGGCCAGCAGCATCGCCGGGCTCGACGCGATAACAGGAACCCTGATCCCGGGGCTCGCGGCGGAGCTCGTCGTCGTCGACGGCGACCTGCTCACCGAGGGCTTCGAGGTTCTGCGGCGCCCCCGCTGGGTCTACCGCTCCGGCGCACTGCACAGCGGTGCGCCGATGCCCCTCGGCGTGCGGCTCAGCCAGCTGCGCGGCCTCGTCTGACCCCCGTTCTCCCCGCCCCACTCCGCACCAAACGATTGGAACCACCCATGCGTATCTCCCGTCTCGCCGCCGCCGGTGCGGCCACGACCGTCGTTGTGCTGGCGCTCGCCGGCTGCTCGACCAGCGCCACCCCCGCGGGAGGCGCGGCCGGATCCGGCGACTCCAGCGGACCGCAGACCCTCAACATCACCGGCTTCTCCGGCGCGTTCGCCGACCAGTTCCAGGCCGAGGTCATCGACCCCTTCGAGGAGGAGTTCCCCGACATCTCGGTGGTCTACACGCCCGCCGCGAACTCCGCCGAGCTGCTCGCGGAGCTGCGCACCAACAGCACGCGCGCCACCAACGACCTGGTCATCATCGACAGCTCCGTGGCGGTCACCGCCAACGCGGAGGGCCTCTTCGAGGAGCTCGACACCGACCTCGTGCCGAACCTCGCCGAGCTCGTCCCCGACGCCGTGGTGCAGGAGGGCTTCGGCCCAGCCATCACCATCGACACCCTCGCCTACGTGTACAACCCGAGCATCTTCGACGAGGCCCCGGCCACCTGGCAGGGCATGAACGACGAGGAGTACGCCGGCCAGCTGGCGCTGCAGATCGCCGACACCCGGGGGATCGCGCTGATCGCCGGCCTGTCGAAGGAACTGGGCGTCGACTACGAGGACGGCATCGACGACCAGCTCGCCGAGCTCGCCGACATCGCGCCGCTGGTGCAGACCTTCCAGCCCCAGCCGAACATCTACGACGCCATCCGTTCCGGAAGCGTCGGACTCGGTGTCGGCTGGAACGCCCGCGCCCAGGCGCTCAGCGACGAGACCCCCGACTCGATCGCGGTGTCCGTTCCCGAGTCCGCCGGTGTGGCCCAGATCAGCACGCTCAACCTGGTCGAGACCTCCGAGAAGAAGGACGCCGCGCAGAGCTTCATCAACTACGCGATCTCCGCCGAGGCGCAGCAGCGTCTCGCCGAGGAGGCCTTCTACGGACCGGTCAACGAGAACGCCGAGCTGCCCGCCGACCTCGTCGACCGGGTCGCCACCGACGACGGCCTGCTGAAGGACGCCGCCACCATCGACTGGGCCTGGATCGCGCCGAACTACGCCGACTGGGTGCAGCGCATCCAGCGCGAGGTCATTGGTGGCTGACCCCGATTTCCTCCGGGTCAGCAGGCTCCGCAAGGAGTACCCGGGTACAGACACCGCGGCCGTCGCCGACATCGACCTGTCGGTCGGGGAGGGCGAGCTGCTCGCCCTCCTCGGCCCCTCGGGCTGCGGCAAGACGACCACCCTGCGCATGATCGCCGGCCTGATCGATCCCACCTCGGGAACCATCGAGGTCGCCGGACGCGATGTCACCCGGGTGCCCGTGCACAAGCGCGGGATGGGCATGGTCTTCCAGTCCTTCGCCCTCTTCCCGCACCTCGACGTGAGCGCGAACATCGCGTTCGGCCTCGAGATGCGCGGGGTGAAGGCGGCCGAGCGCCGCGCGCGCATCACCGCCGTGCTGGAGCGGGTCGAACTCGCCCACCTGGCCGACCGCCGCGTCGGCCAGCTCTCGGGAGGCCAGCAGCAGCGGGTTGCCCTCGCCCGCGCTCTCGTCGTCGATCCGTCGCTGCTCCTGCTCGACGAGCCGCTGTCGGCGCTGGACGCGCAGCTGCGCCAGTCGCTGCGCACGCAGATCCGCGAGATCCAGCAGGCCTCTGGCACGACCTCGGTGTTCGTCACCCACGACCAGGACGAGGCGCTCTCGATGGCCGACCGGGTCGCCGTGATGAACAACGGCGTGGTCGCCCAGGTCGGCACGCCGACCGAGATCTACGAGCGGCCGGCCAGCGTGTTCGTGGCCACCTTCATCGGCCGCGCCAACCTGTTCGACGCGCGCACGGTCGGCGCGGGAGCGGTGGAGATCGCCGGTCTCGGACGGCTCGCGGTCGCGGCATCCGCTTCTTCGTCCCCGCAGAAGCAGGCCATGATCCGCCCGCAGGCGATCCGGATCTCCGACGCCGACGGCACCCCGGGCGAGACCCTGTCGACGCCCGCGCTGCCGGTGTTCGACGGCGTCGTGCGCTCGACCAGCTACACGGGCGACCAGATCGCGTACCGGGTCGACGTGGCGGGAACCACCCTGGACGTGGAGACGACGGCCGCGCTCGGCCGCATCCGGGCACAGGGCGACCGGGTGCGGCTGTCCTGGTCGAGCGACGACCTCCGGATGCTGGAGGAATGATGACCGCCGCTCCCGCACCGGCGGCGTCGCGCCCCCGCCGCCGGATCCCCGCCGCCTGGTGGCTGCTCCTGCCCGGCCTGGTGATCCTCGCCTTCGCCTACTTCACCCCCATGCTCTGGGTGGTGCGGATGGCGTTCAACCGGTTCATCGGGGGAGGCGGGATCGACGTCACCCTCAGCCTCGACTCCTTCGTCGAGGTGTTCACCGACCCGTACTACCTGCGCGTCGCGGGCACCACCCTGGCGCTCGGCTGCTGGGTGGCCGTGCTCACGGTGCTGGTGGCGTACCCGCTCTCCCTGTTCCTGGCCCGCACCACCTCGAAGTACCGGGGCCTGATCACGATGTTCGCCATCGCGCCAATGCTCGTCTCCTCGGTCGCCCGCACCTACGGGTGGATGGTGGTGCTCGGCAACCAGGGCCTCATCAACACGGTTCTCAGCGGCCTCGGTCTCACCGACCGGCCCGTGCAGCTCGCCAACAACTTCACCGGGGTCGTCATCGCGCTCGTGCAGATCTTCCTCCCCTACGCGGTTCTGGCCATGTCGAGCGGATTCGGCCGCCTCGACGCCGACCTCGAGCAGGCCGCCGCATCCCTCGGCGCGAACCGCTTCACGCGCTTCCGCCGCATCACCCTGCCGCTGACGCTGCCCGGTGTGCTCACCGCGGGACTGCTCGTCTTCGTCCTCGCCATCAGCGCCTACGTGACGCCGCGCCTGATCGGTGGCGGCCGCGTCTTCGTGCTCGCCGCGGAGATCTACGACCAGGCGACCAACCAGCTGAACTGGCCGCTCGCTGCGGCCCTCTCGGTGATGCTCATCATCATCTTCGGAGCGGCGATCGGCCTGTACCAGATTCTGCAGAAGCGGGTCGAACGGAGAATGAGCGGACTGTGAACAGCGCATTCGCCAGCACCATGAACCGCCTGGTGGTCGTGGCCATCTTCGCCTTCCTCTGGCTCCCGATCCTCGTCATCTTCGTGGTGTCCTTCGACACCTCGACCTTTTTGCGGTTCCCGCCCCAGGGGTTCACCCTCGACGCCTACGCGACCGTCTTCTCGACACCCGCGTTCGTCAGCGGGCTCTGGACCTCGCTGATCGTCGCGGTGTTCGCCACCGCCGTCACCCTCGTCGTGAGCACGGCGGCGGCCCTCGTGTTCACCCGGTCGACCTTCCGCGGCTCGGGGGCGGCGCAGGCGTTCTTCCTGTCGCCGCTGCTGGTGCCGAACATCGTGCTCGGTCTCGCGCTGCTGCTCTTCTTCGCCCCGCTCGGGCTCACCGACGGCTACCTCGGGCTGGTGCTCGCGCACGTCGTGCTCTGCATCCCCTACGCCGTGCGCACCATCACGGTGAGCCTGACGACGGTGGACGTCTCGAGCGAGGACGCGGCGCGCGTGCTCGGCGCCTCGAAGCTGGTGACCTTCCGCCGCGTGACCCTGCCGCTGATCCGGCCGGGCATCGTCGCGGGCGGGGTGCTCGCCTTCCTCGTGTCGTTCGACGAGGCGATCGTGTCGCTGTTCCTCAGCGGCTTCGCCGTCACCCCGCTACCGGTGGCGCTTCTCGACCACATGGAGACCCAGGCGGGCCCGGAGGTCGCGGCCCTGTCGGTGCTGCTGATCCTGTTCTCGCTCGGGGTGGTACTGGTGATCGAGCGGGTGCTCGGGCTGACGAAGACGCTGCGCTCGTAGCCGCGCGCCCGGCCCGCTCAGCTCAGCGCGTGCTCGCTGTGCGTGGTCGGGCGGCAGACCAGCACCGGGCACGGCGCCGAGTGCTGCACCCGCGAGGCGGTGCTGCCGAGCAGGATGGTGCGGCTGAGGCCGCGGCTGCCGGAGGCCATCGAGATGAGGTCGGCGTCGAGGTCCTCCGCCGCCCGGATGATCTCCTGCGCGGGGGAGCCGCTGCGCACCTGGCGGTGGATTCTCGGCCCCCAGCCGTCGAACTCCGCGGCGACGATGTCGACCGCGGCCCTGGCGTCGTCGCTGAAGCTGAGCTCGGTCAGCCCGGGGGTGAGCTGGGCGCCGAGTTCGTTGGCGAACGGCGCCGCGGCGTAGGGGCTGACCACGGCGAGCACGGTCACGTCGGTGATCTCGCGGGAGTCGGCGATCCACTTGAACTGGCGGGCGCCGACGAGCGAGGCGCGGGATCCGTCGGTGGCGACGATGACGTGCATGGGTCAGCGCTCCTTGCTCGGGGTCGGTGGTTCGACCGGGTGCTTCCGGCCGAAGACGTTCTGCACGAGGTAGAGCACGAGGCCGACGGCGAGCAGTCCCGCCACCCAGAACAGCGCCTCGGGGTCGTCGATCAGCGTGTAGACGAGAACGGCGAGGTTGCCGACGATCCCGGCGATCAGCAGCGGGGTGTTGGCCCGGTAGGTGTCTGCGGTCTCGTCCTGGCCGCGCAGCTTCAGGCAGGCCACGATCACCAGCGCGTAGATGAACAGCAGGAAGACCACCGTGATGGTGGCCAGCCGGTCGACGATGTCGAGCCGGTCGTCCACGGGGATGTCGGTCTGGCTCGAGCGGATGGCCGCCCCGATGACGAGCAGGGCGCCGACGATGGCGGCCCCGAAGAACAGCGCGACGTAGGGGCTGCGCCGGGTCGGGTGCACCTTGGCGAAGACCCGCGGCACGATGTTCTCGCGCGCCATGCCGAACAGGATGCGGGACTGCGCCACCACGGTGACCAGCGTGGTGTTGCTGATCGCGATCATCGCGATGATGCCGAAGAGGACCAGCATGATCGCCGCAGGGACGAAGAACAGGTCGGCGCGGATGACCTCGAGCAGCGTGTTGCCCGACAGGGTCTCGATCGGCACGGCCAGCGCCGCCGAGATGGAGACGAGCACATAGACGACGCCGGCGGTCACCATGCCGCCGATCAGCGCGCGCGGGTAGGCGTGCGAGGGGTTGATGGTCTCCTCGGCCACGTTCGCGGCGTTCTCGAAGCCGGTCATCGCGAAGAAGGCCAGCGAGACCCCGGCCAGCACCGCGAGGATCGCCGAGCCCTCGGTGCTGAACTGGAGCAGCACGGCCGGGTCGCCCACCCCCTCGACGAGGGCGATGATGCCGATGACCACCACGATGACCAGGCCGCTGAGCTCGATGAAGGTCATGATCACGTTCGCCACGACCGACTCGGTGATGCCGATCAGGTTGATGACCGTGATGATGGCGATGAAGCCGAGCGCGATGAAAGCGGATGCCCAGATCGCGTCCTCGGGGAGGCCGATGATGCCGCCGAAATAGCGCACGAATCCGGAGGCGAGCGAGCCCACGGCGGCCATGTTGGCCGACAGCATGCAGATCGTGATGAAGAAGGTCAGCACGGGGGAGCGGAAGGCCTTGTTGATGTACAGGGAGGCGCCCGCCGCCTGCGGGTACTTGGTCACCAGCTCGGCGTAGGCCAGCCCGGTGACCGTCGCGATCGCGACGCCGACGAGGAAGGCCATCCAGAAGGCCCCGCCGACCGCCGCGGCGACCAGCCCGACGAGAACGTAGATCCCGGAGCCGAGAACGTCCCCGACCACGTAGAAGTACAGCTGTCTCGCCGTGATCGAGCGCTTCAGCACACCATGCTGCATGACGTCTGGTTCGGCTGGCTTCACCATTGCGCCACACTAGGGCACATCCGGGCCCGGACTCGAGAAGTTTTTCGGGCTTGCGCTGGGATCGCGTCGAGGGACGCGGCTTCGCGGCGTGCCTCGGCGGGCGTCCTCGGGACCCGCAGCGCGGCATCCGCTTGATGCTCGGAATGCCGGGGGCCGCCGCGCTGTTGACCCGGTCGAGGCGGCGCAGACCGCCGTTTCGTATGCGAGGAGACGCACATGGGCACGACCACCACCACGATCGGGATCCTCGGCGCGGGCAAGGTCGGCACCGTGCTCGCGCGCCTCGCCCTGCTCGCCGGCTACCAGGTGCTCATCGCCGGATCGGGCGCGCCGCAGCGCATCGCCCTGATCGTCGACGTGCTGGCGCCCGGGGCGAAGGCCCTCAGCGCCGAGGACGTGGTGCTCGGATCCGACGTCGTGATCCTCGCGCTGCCCCTGGGCAAGCTGGACTCCGTCCCGGCCGCAGCCCTCGACGGCAAGCTCGTGATCGACGCCATGAACTACTGGTGGGAGACGGACGGCGTGCGCGACGACCTGATGGACCCCGCCACCTCGACGAGCGAGATCGTGCGGGCGCACCTTCCCGGATCGGTCGTGGTGAAGGCCTTCAACCACATGGGCTACCACGACCTCGACGAGGGCTACCTGCTCCGGGGTGCGGCCGGCCGCAAGGCGATCGCCGTCGCCGGGGACGAAGCGGATGCCGTGGCCGCCGTCGCAGACATCGTCGACGCCCTGGGATTCGACCCGCTCCCGATCGCGAGCCTCGCGGCGGGCGTTCTGCTCCAGCCCGGCAACCCCGCCTTCGGCGCCAACCTGCCGCTGGCGGACCTCGCCGCCCTGGTGGACGGGTTCCCCGACTCAGAGCAGGGACGCGCGCTCGCCGAGGCGCGCGCGGGCATCCGCTAGACCCGCTCCGCGGCTTCGACCCGCTCTGCGACAGCCGGGGCGGGCGCCGGCCGGTCGCGCTCCGCGACCAGCACGATCGCCACGGCGGCGGCGCTGACGGCGAAGCCGAGAACGGTGACCGCCGAGAAGCCCTCCCCGAAGGCGATCGCGCCCGCGACGGCCGTGGTGGGCGCGACCGCGAACAGCAGCGCGTTCAGCGAGGTCACGCCGATGCGGCGGATCAGCCACCAGTACAGGCCGTAGGCCAGCAGCGACGGCACCAGCGCGGTGAACGCCGTCGCCAGCCAGAAAGCGGAAGACGCGGGCGGCGCCGCATTCCCGGTGGCGAGCGCGACCACAACGAGCGCCGCCGCGACCACCCCGACGTGGATGGTGAGCGTGGTGAGGATCGGCAGGTCGTTCGGGCGGCGGCGGTCGATGAAGGTGGCAGCGATCAGGCACAGCATCGCCAGCACGGGCAGCGCGTACGACGCGGGCGATGCCGTGCTGCCCGCCAGCTGCGATCCGACCACGAGCACGACGCCCACGATGCCGAGCCCCAGCCCGGCCCACGAGGCGCCGCGCACCCGCAGGCCGAGGACCGGCCCGACCAGGGTGGCCACCACCAGGGGCTGCACCGCATCGATCAGCGCGGTGGTGCCGGTGCTGATCCCGGCGGCGACGGACGCGTAGACGAAGACCACGTAGCCCAGCTGCGAGAACGCGCCGACGGTCGCCTGCCTCCGCAGGTCGACGGCCCGGAGGCCGCGCAGGGCGCCGGTCGCGGCGCTCGCCGCGACCAGCAGGAGCGCGAGCGGCAGGTAGCGCCAGAGCAGCACCGTCCAGAACGACACGTCGACGGTCGCCACCTTCGCGGCGATGAAGCCGGAGCTCCAGGCGAGCACAAAAGCGGATGACGCGGCGACGGTGACGGCGGCGCTGATGAGGCGGCCACGGGGTAGACAGGTCTGTGTACTCATTGGCCCGACTATACAGGTCGGTATAGTTGGGGCATGACCACTCCCGTCCCCGAGCTCGCCCCGCTGACCCCCGGCGCCCGTCGTGTGCTGGACGCGGCATCCGCTCTCTTCTACGAGCGCGGCATCCACGCCGTCGGTGTCGACACCATCTCCGAGGCTGCCGGGGTGTCGAAGAAGACCCTCTACGACCGCTTCGGCTCGAAGGACGCCCTCGTGGTCTCCTACCTGCAGCACCGGGACGCCCGCTGGCGCGCGCACCTCGCCGCAGCGCTCGAGGCCGTCCCCGAGCCGGGGGCCGACCGGGTGCTGGCCGTGTTCGACGCCGCGATCGCCTGGAGCGACGCCGACAACAACCCGAAGGGCTGCAGCGCCATCAACGCCCGCGCCGAGGTGAGCGAGGCCGACGGGGCGCAGTCGGTGTTCCCCGAGGCGACGCGGCAGAAGGTGTGGCTGCTCGACGTCTTCTCCGAGCTGTGCGGCGAGGCGCGCATCGCCGATCCGCGCGCGATGGCGCAGACGCTGATGCTGCTCTACGAGGGCGCGATCGTCACGGTGGGCATGCGCACCTTCGACCGGCCGCTCGAGCACGCGCGGTCGGTGGCGCGGAGCCTGCTGACCGCCTGAGGCGAGGGGCCTGCGCGGCGTCAGCCGGGCATCCGCCGCATGAGGATGCGCGTGATGCCGCCCGAGACCGAGTCGGTGTCTGCCGCCTTGCTGAAGCCGGCCCGCTCGAACATGGTGCGGGTGCCGACGAAGGCCATGGTCGTGTCGACCCGCTCGCCGCGGTTGTCGACCGGGTAGCTCTCCACGGCGGGGGCCCCGGACCGGAAGGCGTAGTCGACGGCGCCGTCGATCAGCGCGGCGGTGACGCCGTGCCCGCGGTGCCCCGGCCGCACCCGCACGCACCAGACCGACCAGACGTCGAGGTCGTCGACGTGGGGGATCCTGCGGGAGTTCGCGAAGGGGTGCAGCTCGGAGCGCGGGGCGACACCCGCCCAGCCGACGACCTCGCCGTCCTCGTAGGCGAGCACGCCGGGCGCCCGCCGCCTCGCGCAGAGCTCGCGCACCTTCTCGGCCCGCGCCGTGCCGGCGAGCTCGCGGTTCTCCTTCGATCCCAGCCGCCAGGAGAGGCACCAGCACACCGACGACTCCGGCTTCTTCGGGCCGAGCATCGTCGCCACGTCGTCGAAGTCGTGGGCGGGTCTCACGGTGATGGGCATCGTCGTCCTCCTCGCGCCCACCTTCGGCCACGCGGTGCGCGCCTGTCAACCTTTTCACGAGCGGATGCCGCGAGGGGGCTCGCCGGGTAGGCGCTGTCCCATCGGACCAGAGCTGTCCGTTAACCGACAGCTTCGGTCCGAACGGACAGCGCCGTCCGTGGGTCGGCGCCGGTCTGACAGCGAGACGCCGATCTGACCGCGCAGTCCACACGCGAGCGGTACCCTTGACCACCTGAGGTGGTCCCCGATTTCGTGGCGCTGCACGACACGAGGAGCACACGCATGAGCCTGATCCGTTTGAACGACGTCGAGGTGCGCTTCGAGAACAGCCAGGTGCTGCGCGAGGCCTTCTTCCGCCTCGAGGCCAAGGACCGGGCCGGACTGATCGGCCGCAACGGCTCGGGCAAGTCGACGCTGCTCAAGCTCGTTCTCGAGCAGGTCGCCCCCGACTCCGGCACCGTGACCGTCGAGCCCGGCACGAAGTTCGGCTACTTCTCGCAGTTCTCCGAGCTCAACGGCGCCTCCACCATCACCGAGGTCCTCGAGGGCCTGTTCACCGAGATCCACGCGATCGAGGCCGAGCTCGCCTCCATCGACGCCACGATCGCGGCCGACCCCTCCGCCGACCTCGACGCGCTGATCGTGCGCCAGTCCGAGCTGTTCGGCGAGATGGACCGCCTCGACGGCTGGGACTACAAGCGCACCATCGACAAGGCCCTCACCACGCTCGGCTTCACGGAGGCGCACCGCGTCTGCCCCATCGACGACCTCTCCGGCGGATGGCGCAACCGCGCGGCCCTGGCGAAGATCCTCCTCGAGGCGCCCGACGTGCTGCTGCTCGACGAGCCGACGAACTATCTCGACGTGGCGGGTGTGGAGTGGCTCGAGGCCTGGTTCCGCGACTTCCGCGGCGCCGCCATCATCGTCTCGCACGACAGGAAGTTCCTCGACGCGGTCGTCACCCGCATCGTCGAGGTGGAGAACTACCACCTGCACGAGTACCCGGGCAACTTCGGCGAGTACATCGTGCAGAAGCAGTTCCGGCTGAAGACCCTCGAGGCGCAGTTCGTGCACGAGAACGAGCTGCTGGCGTTCGAGGCCGAGGGCATCGCCGACCGCCGCGAGGCCGCGAAGGCCAACAGCGGCAAGCTCGGCAAGCAGCTCTCCGGCATCAAGAAGTCGCGAACCCCGCGCCCGGTCGACCAGATCATCACCGAGATCTACGGCGGCCTGCACGTGAAGGACGTGCTCTGCCGGGTCGAGGGTCTGAGCAAGGCCTACGGCGACAAGCAGCTCTTCACCGACCTCACCCTCGAGGTGCGCCGCGGCAACCGCATCGTCGTCCTCGGCTCCAACGGCAGCGGCAAGAGCACGCTGCTGCGCGTGCTCACCGGCGAGGAGAAGGCCGACCACGGCCGCGCCGACTGGGCGAGCGGAGCCAAGGTGGTCTCCTACAACACCGTGCTCGCCGAGCTCGACCTCGACGACACCGTCACCCACGCGGTGAACGCCTACCCCGACAGCCTCGCCCTCACCGCCACCCGCAAGTCGGTGGGCCGCTTCCTGTCGATGTTCCAGTTCTCCGAGGCCGACCTCAAGCAGCGCATCGGAAACCTGTCGGGTGGGCAGAAGGCCCGCGTCGCGATGGCGCAGTGCCTGCTCTCCGGCGCATCCGTTCTCGTCCTCGACGAGCCGACGAACCACCTCGACATGGCGAGCACGCAGGTGATGGAGCGCGCGCTGATGCACTTCCCCGGCGCCGTGATCGTGGTCAGCCACGACCGCTTCTTCACCGACAAGATCGCCACCCGCAAGCTCGTCTTCGACGCGGCGGCTCCCGGCGAGATCGACGTGCAGGTCGCCTAGGGGCCGACCGGCCTAATCGGCCAGGGCCGCCCGCACCACGACGGCGATCGGGGGACGCGGGTCGCTCTCGTCGTGCCGCGCGATGCGGTGCAGCACCAGCCCCTCCATGCAGGCCATCACGGCCCGCGCCGCCACGTCCGGACGGGGCGCCCCGAGGCGGGCGAGAGCGGATGCCGTCGACGACTCCATGGCGGACCTCCCGCGGTCGAGCGCCTCGCGCAGGCTCGCGTCGTGACTCGACTCGAGGAAGAGCACCAGCCGTGCCGTGCTGAGCGTGCGGTTGTCGTTGGTCGTGAGGTCGAGCAGCTGCACCAGCCGGTCCACGAGGTCGCCGGCGGTGGACAGCTCGGCGACCGGCTGCACCACGGCCATCTCGCGCTCGACGATGCGGTCGACCGCGCCGCCCAGCAGCGCGGAGCGGGTGCGGAAGTGGTTGGACGCCGAGCCGCGGGGGAGTCCGGCGGTGTCGTCCACGCGGTTGTGGCTGAGCGCGCGGAGCCCGGCGGTGCCGAGCAGCTCGATCGCCGAATCGAGCACGCGTTCCCTGGCCGACATACGATCACTATAGACGTAGTGACAATCCACTACGAACGTAGTATCGTGTGCGGCATGAACGAGGATGTCCGCTCCGCAGAGTTCTCCGGCATGCCCCACCTGGCGGGCGTCGACCATTCGATGGTGCAGCTCCCCGGGCTGCGGATGCACGTCGCAGAGGCGGGCCGGGGCAGCCCGGTGCTGCTTCTGCACGGATTCCCGCAGAACTGGTGGGAGTGGCGGGACGTGATCCCGGCCCTCGCCGCGCACCACCGGGTGATCTGCCCCGACCTCCGCGGGGCGGGGTGGACGCAGGCCCCTCCCGGCGGCTACACCCCGGCCGGTCTCGGAGCCGACCTGGAGGCTCTCCTCGACGCGCTCCGGCTCGACCGGGTCTGGCTCGTCGCGCACGACTGGAGCTCGCTGCTGGCCTACCGGCTGTGCTTCGCGCACCCGGAACGGGTCGCCGGCTATCTCTGCATCGGCGCGCATCCCTTCATCCGCTTCAGCCCGCGGCTCCTGGCCGGCATGGGCGCCATGACGTTCCAGACGGTGATCGTGGCCCCGGGCATCGGGCGGCGGCGCCTGGCGTCCGACGGCTTCGCGCGGTCGCTCTTCCTCGACCACACGGCGCCCGAGTACCGCTGGGACGACCGCGACCTCGAGGTGTTCGTCTCGCGGCTGCGGGAGCCTGCCCGCGCCCGCGCCGGGGTCGCGCTCTACCGCGGCTTCATCCTCCCCGAGGAGATGCGGGTGATGCGCGGCGGGTACCTGTCGCAGCGGCTGGAGACGCCGACGAGGGTGCTCTACGGACGGGAGGAGGGCATCGACCCCGCGCTCCTCGGCGGCTTCGAGCGCAACGCCGACGACATGCGGCTCGAGGTGGTCGACGGCGCCGCGCACTTCCTCGTCGACGAGCGGCCCGACCTCGTCGCGCAGCGGGCGCTGGAGTTCTTCGCCGCCGCGTGACCGGCCCCCGCGTCGGCTACAGTTTCACCAACGCCAGCTGATCGGACACGAACCGGGGGGACCGCCGCCATGGCCGAATTCGACGACGCGCACCGCGGAGTCCCGTCGACGGGCAACGGCAGGGCGGGGAAGGCCGATGGCCGTCGCCGGCCCGACGCCGCGGCGGAGCACCTCCCGGCGCGCTGGATCGACGTCGCGGCGCAGCTCCCGGTCGTGCACGCAGCGGTCGGGGCGGCGATGCAGCGTCACCGCTACCGGGCGCACGAGTCGACCGCAGACGGAGTGACGCGGTTTCGTTTCGGCTCCCCGGGGCTCGGGTTCCTCGCCGACATGTTCGACGTGGGGCTGGTCCGCCGGATCATGCGCCTGCCGAACGAGTCCTACGCCGAGATCGCGGTGTGGACCACGCCGATCGAGAACGGCCACCGGCTCACGATCAGCCTCCTCACCGGGCTCTCCCACGCGACCGAGGTGCGCTCGCTGCTCGTCGAGCTCATCGACACCTTCCGCGCCGACGGCACCCTCGTCGACGCGAGCCCGCTGTTCTCCGGCATCGACCTGCCCCTCGACTCGCCCGGCAGGCCCACCAGACTGCATCGCGGGCGCGCCGGAACGGCTCCCGGGGGCGATTGAGGCGACCGGCAGGCGGGTAGCCTGAACGGGTGAACGACACCCTCGCCCCCTGCCCCGAATGCGCCAGCGACCTGACCTACGAGATGGGCGCGCTGCTGGTCTGCCCGATGTGCGCACACGAGTGGGCGGATGCCGCTGTCGCGGAGTCGCACGACGACTCCGGTGAGCGCGTAGTGCGCGACGCCGTCGGAACGATCCTCAGCGACGGCGACACCGTCTCCATCCTCAAGGACCTGAAGGTGAAGGGCAGCAGCGGGAACGTTCTCAAGGTCGGAACGAAGGTCCGCGGCATCCGCTTGATCGACGGCGTCGGCGACCACGACATCGACTGCAGGATCGACGGTTTCGGCTCGATGCAGCTCAAGTCGAGCGTGGTCAAGAAGGTCTGACCGCTCACTCCGGCGGCAGCACCTCGTCGTAGGGCTCGTTGTACGAGCCGCTCACGTTCGAGTCCCAGTACTGGTGCGCCTCGTAGCGGAAGTTGTCTGCCGGGTCGGTGATCCAGCCGTCCGGGTGGTTGGTGGTGAAGCGCGCCACGGCGGAGTAGTCGTAGCCGGGCACCATGATCAACGTGGTGTCGCCGCTCGCGCGCACCGCGCTGAGCACCTCCTGCGAGACGGACTCCCAGAGCTCGGCCTGCGCTGTCGCGCTCTCGCCGCCGAATCCCTGCGGCTCGTTCATCAGCCCGTAGGCGAGCAGCGCCGGGTGGTCGCCGAACTCCGCGGCCAGCCGCACCCAGGCGTCGGCGAGGGCGGCGGATGGGAGCTGGGCGCTCCCCACCTGGAGAGGGCCCTCCGGCGTCGTGTAGAAGCCGTAGTTGTGCATATCGAGGATCACCTCGATGCCCGCCGCCTCGCTCAGATCGAGGGCTCGCCGCAGCTCGGCGACGCCGGTCTCCCGCAGCTCGCCGAAGGGCTCGGACTGCACACGCTCCCAGCGGAAGGGGATCCGCACCGTGTCGATGCCGCGCGAGGCGAGGAAGTCGAAGGTGTCGGCCGACTCCTCGAAGTAGGTCTCGGCGGGCGTGCCCAGGTTCGCCGTCGAGAAGTCGCCCTCCGTGCCGAACTCGAGCCCCGCCACGTTCACGCCGGTGCGCACCTCGCGGGTGCTCGGAAACTCCTCCACCACCTCGGACTGGCTGAACGGACTCTCCACCACGGCGTCGCGGTCGGTGTCGGAGTAGACCGAGAGCTTGTAGCCGGGGTCCCAGATGTTGCCGGAGGCCCACGCCGTGGTCCAGAGGCCCTCCTCGGTCGCCACCCGGTACCACTCGGTGGCGAGGGCGTTCCACGGCTTCGACTCCGGCGGCTCGGCGGGCCAGCCGACCTCGCCGATGAAGCCGCGGCTGTCGTTCGCCTCCAGCCAGTCGGTGAAGCCGCGCAGCTCGTCGATGCGCAGCGCGGTGAGGCGGTCGTACTCCGCCGCGGGCGTCGTCTCGGCGGGGCCGGGCGCCGGGCCCCTGGTCGAGCTGGTGGCGATCACGATGCCCCCGGCGATGGCGGCCACCGCCAGAACCCCGACCCCGATGAGGATCCCCCTGCGCCGACGGGAGCGCGCCATGGGTACCTCAGCTCATGTCTCGGGGGTCAGTTGCGGCGTTCGCGCCACTGCTTGAACGCCCCAGTCGACCACAGTGCCCAGATCACCAGAAGGGGTTGGAAAATCAGGCGGATGCTGCGAGCGGCATCCGAGTTCAGCCCGAAGGCGTCGGTGCGGGTCGCGAGCTGGGAGATGTTGCCGGGGAAGATCGCCACGAAGAACGCCGCGACGACCCAGCCGACCGCCGCCTTCCTGCGGGGGAGCGCGACGAGGGCGCCGCCCAGCGCGATCTCGGCGACGCCGGAGGCGAGCACCACGAAGTCCTTGTCGAGCGGGAGCCAGGTGGGCACCTGCGCGCCGAACTCCTCCCGGGCCACGGTGAGGTGGGTGGTGCCGGCGAAGAGCAGCGCTGCACCGAGCGCGATGCGGCCGATGGTGCGGGGGAGCGAGGTTGTCGTCATACCGCGCAGACTACTCCGGGTCGCCCGTGCGTCCGTCCCGCAGGCGCGCCCTCGCCCGATCGCCGCGGTGCGAGACGGGAACCGAAGTGGTCGCGAGGGCGAGCCCGGTGGGCGGCATGCTCACGTACATGCTCTCCGCGCGGTCGACGAGGTAGGTCTCGTGCCAGATGCCCACCGCGCCCGCCGCCTTGCGGGCGCGAGTGTTGAAGGCGGTCCAGGCCGGGCGGTGCTCCGACGACGGCGCGCTCGCGTAGTCGTAGAGCTTCTCGTGGGAGTCCCAGTACTGCACGATCAGCGGGCCGCCGCCGCCGAAGCTGAGGCGGAAGCCGAGGAGTCCCGACTCCGGATCCTTCGAGAGCTCGGTCAGCATCCTCGGCATGGCCAGGAAGGCGGGCAGCCACGAGGCGACCCGCCAGGGCTGGTTGAAGCGCATGCCGATGAGGAACACCACCAGCTCGCCCTCGTGGTGGTGGGTGGTTCGAGTCGGGATCGCCTTGGTCATCACTGCCTCCGTTGGATAGTGGTACACGCCAATAATGGCGAGCTACACTATCCAAGTCAAGGAGGCAGCCGTGCGGATTTCCCAGCTCTCGAGCGAGACCGGAGTGCCGGTCGCGACGATCAAGTACTACCTGCGGGAGCGGCTGCTGCACGAGGGCCTGCTCACCTCGGCGACGCAGGCCCGCTACGACGACAGCCACGTGCGCCGGCTGCGCCTCATCCGCGCGCTGGTGGGCGGGGCGGGACTGAGCATCTCCGCGGCGCGCGAGCTGCTCGAGGGTGTCGACAGCCCGCCCGAGTCGGGCCACGACCTGCTCGGAGTGGCGCACCACGCGCTGGCCCGCCCGGCCGACCGGGCCGATACCGCAGCCGTCGACGCGCTGATGGTCGGCTGGGGCTGGGCGTCCGACGGCTGCGACGAGGCGGGCAGGGCGGCGGTGGCCCAGGCGCTCGCCGACGTGCGCGCCGCGGGCTTCGAGCTGCCGGACGGAATGCTCGAGACCTATGCCGCGGCGATGCACGACGTCGCGGCGGCCGAGATCGCCGGGGTGCCGACCGCGTCGGCGGAGGAGGCGGTGCGCTATGTCGTGCTCGGCACCGTGATGGCCGAGCCGCTGCTGCTCGCGCTGCGCCGCCTGGCCCAGCAGAGCGCGTCGCACGAGAGGTTCGGCGCGCGGCCGCTCGGCTGAGCGTGCCCGCGCACACAGCGAGGCCCCGGCCGGGACGGCGGGGGCCTCGCTGAGAGACGACTGGTGTTGCGCGGGCTACGGCTGCTCGGCGATGACGAAGCGCACGGCGCCCTCGTCGCTCACGGTGGCGTCGAGCTGCTTGTCGGAGAGCACGGCTGCGGCCTTCTCCTCGAGGAAGACGTTGGCGCCCGCTGAGGAGACGACCTGGTCCTGGGGCTCGGGCACGGGCGCGACCGTGACCTCGAAGTTGCTGGCGTCCTCGGCGTTGGTGGCGATACGCAGACCGCCGGTGTCCGTTCCGACACTGCGGTCGGCGAGGTCCTTGACGATGGTTGCGGCGTTGTCGGTGAGTGTAAGCATGGTGGGAAGGTCCTTCCGGTTGCGATGCGAGTCAGCCACGTTCGTCGCATCCGCCCGACTCCGCAAGCTCAGCCGCGCACTCCCAGCCGGTTCCCAGAACCCGCGATCGGGAAGAAAGCGGCGCGCGGATGGTTTCACTCTGTATGACACTCCCGCTCTCCCTCCTCGATCTCGCCCCCATCGCCCCCGGCTCGACGGCCAGGGAGAGCTTTGCGGGCAGCGTGGCCCTGGCGCAGGCCGCCGAGCGCTCCGGCTACACCCGCATCTGGTACGCCGAGCACCACAACATGCCCTCGATCGCCTCGTCGGCCACGAGCATCCTGATCGGCCACGTGGCCGGGCACACGTCCACGATCCGCCTCGGCTCCGGCGGCATCATGCTGCCGAACCACGCGCCGCTCACCATCGCCGAGCAGTTCGGCACCCTTGCCACGCTCTACCCCGACCGCATCGACCTGGGGCTCGGCCGAGCCCCGGGCAGCGACCAGAACACCATGCGGGCCCTGCGCCGCGACCCGATGTCGGCCGACAGCTTCCCGCAGGACATCGTCGAGCTGCAGGGCTACCTCAGCGGCGACTCGGTGATCCCGGGCGTGCAGGCCGTGCCCGGCGCCGGAACCAACGTGCCGCTCTACATCCTCGGCTCCTCGCTGTTCGGCGCGAAGCTCGCCGCGGCCCTCGGCCTGCCCTACGCCTTCGCGTCGCACTTCGCCCCCGACGCACTCGAGGAGGCCACGGCGATCTACCGCCGTGACTTCCGCCCTTCCGCGCAGCTCGACGCGCCGCACCTCATCGTGGCGCTGAACGTGATCGCCTCGGAGGACAGAGCGGATGCCACGCTGCAGGCCGATACCGTCCGTCGCGCCCGCGTGCGCATGATGATCGCCCGCGGACCGAACACCCCCGAGTACAGCGACGAGCAGATCGACGACTTCCTCACCACCCCGCAGGGAGCGCAGCTCGCGAACATGATGAAGTACACCGCGGTCGGAACCCCGGACGACGTGCGCGACTACCTCACCGAGTTCGCGGCGGGCACCAAGGCCGACGAGCTCATCATCGCCCACGCCTCGCAGCAGCTCGACGACCGCCTCCGCTCGGTGGAGCTGACCGCCACGGCGATGGGCCTGGGAGCGGTCGTCGCCGCATAGCGACTTCGCGATCCCGTTGGTTGAGTAGCAGGCGAGCGCAGCGAGTTCGCGTATCGAGACCGGCTGCGCACGGCGTGGTTTCGATACGCGACCTCGTTCCTCGGCCGCTACTCAACCAGCGGGCAGCTCCGGCTCCGCCGCCAGCGCCCGCTCCACGGCGGCCACCGCCGCCGCGACATCCGCTTCGCCCGTCGACCAGTTGCTCACCGAGATGCGCAGGATCTCCCGGTCGTGCCAGCGCGACCCCGACATCCAGACGGCTCCCTCCGCCATGACGTGCGCGGCGACCCGCCTGGTGCGCTCGTCGGAGCCGAAGCTCAGGCACACCTGGGTGAAGGCCACGTCGTTGAGCACCTCAACGTCGGGCAGGGCGAGCAGCCCGGCGGCGAGTGCACGGGCGTTCGCCGCGAGCCCCTCGACGAGGGCGACGGCGCCCGAGCGGCCGCGCGAGCGCAGCGCCGCCCAGACCGGCAGCTCCCGCGCCCGGCGCGACATCTCGGGCACCTTCTCGAAGGGGTCCATCACGCTGTGCTCGCCCTGGATGATGTAGCTGGTGTGCAGGCCGAACACCGACTGCAGCACCTCGGGCCGCGCGACGATCGCCACCCCGCAGTCGTAGGGCACGTTCAGCGTCTTGTGCGCGTCGGTGGCCCAGGAGTCCGCGCCGTCGAGCCCGTCGAGCGCCTCCGCATACGCCGGACTGGCCGCGGCCCAGAGCCCGAAGGCCCCGTCGACGTGCACCCAGGCCCCGTGGCCGTGCGCCAGGTGCACGGCCTCCCGCATCGGGTCGAAGGCGCCGGAGTGCAGGTTGCCCGCCTGCAGGCAGACGATCACGGGCCCCGGCGTCTCGGCCAGCGCCCGCGCCAGCTCCTCCACGAGGATGCGCCCCTGGTCGTCGCTCGGCACCACGGTCGGCGCGCCGAGGCCGAGGTAGCGCAGGGCGAGGTCGATGGAGTCGTGGCGCTCCTCGCCCACGAGCACCGTGATGCGGGGGGAGCCGCTGAGGCCGTGCTGCTTGAGGTCCCAGCCGGCGTCGTCGAGCACCGCCTGGCGGCCGCAGGCCAGCCCCACGAGGTTGGCGGTGGTGCCGCCGGTGGTGAAGCCGACGGCGGCGGATGCCGGCAGCCCGAGCAGCTCGAGGATCCAGCGCCCGGCCACCCCTTCGATCGCCGCGGTCGCGGGAGTGGCGAAGCGCATGGCCGCGTTCTGGTCCCAGGCGCCGACCAGCCAGTCGGCGGCGAGAGCGGCCGGCAGCACGCCGCCCATCACCCATCCGAAGAACCTGCCGGAGCCGATGCCCATCAGCCCGGGCTCGCACAGGGCGGCGAGCTCGTCGACGACCGCCGCCGGATCCGTGGGGAGCTCGGGCAGGCCGCCGGCCATGCGGGCGTCGAGCTCGGCCGCGTCGACCTCCGGGGCGACCCGCCGGGTCGGCACCGAGTCGAGCCAGCGCAGGGCGTGGCCGTGCGCTCGCTCGAGCGGCTGCCGGTAGCGCGGGTCGGGGGCCAGCCCGGCCAGCAGGGCGTCCCGGAGCTCCTCGTCGAGCTCGGCCGGGTCGAGCTCGATGGCCAGGGACTGCACGGCGCGGCTGTAGAAGTTGCGGGCGGCGGCGGCCAGCACGACGTCGACGATCTCGCGGTCCGACAGGCCGAGGTCGCGCAGGCGCTCGCCGTCGGCGTCCGTCATCGACGAGGCGTTCGTGCTCAGCCGCTCGGCGAACTCCATCATCGCCACCTCGGCCTCGTCGAGGCCCGCTGTGCGGTAGTCCCTGGCGATGCGCAGCAGCTGCTCGCGGCTGAACACGGCGAGGCTCTTGCGGCCGTGCGCCAGCCGGCAGTGGGTGGAGCCGATGGCCTTCGCCGCGGCGAGCGTGACCAGCTCGTAGCGGCGGGTGCCCATCGAGCGGTGCACCGCCGCGGTGAGCTCCTCCCAGGCCTCGTAGGCCTCGGCGTTGAGCGACAGCACGGAGGTGTGCGTGGACACGAAGCCCTGGTCCGCCACCTCGGCGGCGAACAGCGTGTCGACGAAGGCGGAGTCGGCCCGGGCGGCGGGCGGCTTGATGACGGACATACGATCACCTCGCTGTGATTCGAACGGTCCCTCCATGCTGGCACCGCCGCCGCGCGGGCGCGAGGGCTAGCGGAGCGGGCCTGCGGGCGCGGCGGGCCGCCACTTCTGGCCCCAGGCGGCCAGCGGCTGCAGCGAGACGATGAGGTCGTGGCCGCTCGCGGTGAGCCGGTAGCGCACCTGCACCGGGGTGCTCGCGATCACCTCGCGCTCCAGCAGCCCGGAGGATTCCAGCTCCTTCAGGCGCTGGGCGAGCATGCGGTCGGAGAGGCCGGGCACGGCCGCGGGGATGTCGGAGAAGCGCTCGGCGCCGCGGGCGAGCGCCATCAGGATGGCGGAGCTCCACCGCTTGCCGACGAGCTCCACGGAGCCGAGCAGGCGCAGGCATTCGCTGTCGTCGATCTGGTGGACCACCGGGGGTCGGATGTCTGTACTCACTTACCCATAGTAAGTCGCTTACGCGGCGTTTGCGAGGCATCCGCTCGAAGAGGAGAGTGGCAGCATGCCCGACTACGGATCGCCCCTGCTCTTCGGTACCTTCATCACCCCGTCGAACCGGCAGCCGGAGGTTCCTGTGGCCCTCGCGACGCTGAGCGAGCGGGTCGGTCTCGACCTGGTGACCTTCCAGGACCACCCCTACCAGCCGGGCTTCCTCGACACCTGGACCCTGATGAGCTGGGTGGCCGCGCAGACGGAGCGCATCCACATCGCGCCCAACGTGCTCAACGTGCCGCTGCGCCCGCCCGCCGTCACCGCCCGCGCGGCGGCCAGCCTCGATCTGCTCTCCGGCGGCCGCTTCGACCTCGCGCTCGGTGCCGGCGCCTTCTGGGACGCGATCGTGGCGATGGGCGGCGAGCGGCTCACCCCGGGCCAGGGGGTGGACGCGCTGAGCGAGGCCATCGACGTGATCCGCGGCATCTGGAACACCAACGAGCGCGCCCCGCTGCGTCTCGAGGGGACGCACCACTCGCTGCACGGGGCGAAACGCGGTCCGTCGCCGGCGCACGACCTGCCGATCTGGATCGGCGCCCTCAAGCCGCGGATGCTCCGCCTCACCGGTCGGAAGGGCGACGGCTGGCTGCCCTCGCTCGCCTACCTGCAGCCCGGCGATCTCGAGCGCGGCAACGCGACCATCGACGAGGCGGCGCTCGCCGCCGGCCGCGACCCGCGCGAGATCACCCGCCTGGTCAACATCTCCGGCGCGTTCGCCCGCTCCGACGGCGGCATGCTCGTCGGCCCGCCCGCGCAGTGGGTCGAGCAGCTGCTGCCGCTGGCGCTCGAGAACGGGGTGAGCACCTTCATCCTCGCCAGCGACGAACCGGATGCCATCAGCCGTTTCGCCGAGGACGTCGCTCCCGCGCTGCGCGAGGCCGTCGCGCGCGAGCGTGGCGCGGCCGGGGTGCCCGTCGGGCCCGTGGTGCGCGCCTCGGTGATCGCACTGCGGCGGGCGGGGATCGACTACGCCGGCATCCCCGCCGGGCTGCGCGCCACCGCCGTGGAGCCGGGCGACAACGCCTATGCGAAGGTGCGCTCGACCTACATGCGCGGCGGCTCGCCCGGGCTCGTGCTCCGGCCGGCGGACACCGGCGAGGTGGTGCTCGCGCTGGCATTCGCCCGCGAGCAGCCCGTGGCCCTCGCCGTGCGCAGTGGCGGCACGGCATCAGCGGGCGCTCCACGAACGACGGCGGGATCGTCATCGACCTCGGGGCGCTCGACGCGATCGAGGTGCTCGACGAGAGCACCAGGCGCATCCGCGTGCAACCGGGCGCACTCTGGATGGACGTCGCAGCCGCCCTGCAGCCCTACGGCTGGGGTCTCAGCTCGGGCGACTACGGCGGTGTGGGGGTCGGCGGGCTGGCGACGGCCGGCGGCATCGGCTGGCTGGCGCGTGAGCACGGCCTCACCATCGACCACCTTGTCGCGGTGGAGATGGTGCTCGCCGACGGCGAAGTGGTGCGTGCCAGCGTCGAGGAGAACGCCGATCTGTTCTGGGCGGTGCGCGGCGCCGGCGCCAACTTCGGCGTAGTGACATCGTTCGAGTTCGAGGTCTACGAGGTGGGCGACGTCGGCTTCGCCCAGCTCGCCTTCGACGCCGGCGACACCGCGGAGTTTCTCGAGAACTGGGGCGCCGCGGTCGAGGCGGCCCCCCGCGACCTCACCAGCTTCCTCATCATGGGCGCCCCGCGAGCCGGGCAGCCCGCCGTCGCCCAGCTGATGAGCGTCGTCGACTCCGACGACCCGGACACCGTGATCAAGCGGCTGCAGCCCCTCGCCGACCTCGCCCCGCTGCTGCAGCAGTCGGTGCAGATCCTGCCCTACGCGGGGGTGATGGCGAACGCGCAGCGCGGACACCACGACGGCCGGGGCGAGCCGCAGTCCCGCTCCGGCCTGATCGAGCACATCACGCCCGAGTTCGCGGCCGCGGTGGCCCGCATGCTCGCGACCGGCGACGTGCACTTCTTCCAGATCCGTGCGGTGGGCGGGGCGGTCGCCGATGTTCCAGCGGATGCCACGGCCTACGCCCACAGGACGGCCAACTTCTCCGTCGTGGCGCTCGGTGCCGGCGCCGAGACGCTCAACCGGCTGTGGGAGGACCTGTACTCCCACTTCAGCGGGCTGTACCTCAGTTTCGACACGGATCTGCGCCCGGAACGGCTGGCCGACGCCTTCCCCGTGGAGACGATCGCACGGCTGCGGCTGCACAAGTCGCGCTACGACCCGGAGAACGTGTTCCGCGACAACTTCAACATCGTCTGACGGTGCGCGCCCGTTGTTCGCTGCCGCGGTCGGATGTTCGACCGCGGCAGCGAATTCCGGCGGCGCGGCGACTCAGGCTGTGCGGCGACGGCGCACCACGAGCCAGGCGCCCGCGAGCAGCATGAGCGAGCCGAGCAGCGCGAGCGAGCCCGCGTCCGCCGGACCGGTGGCGGCGAGCTCGGGAGAGGCGCCCGGCGCCGCGGCGGGATCGGAACCGCCACCGATCGGGGTACCGGCGAGGGCGACGGTGGTGAGCGACCAGTTCTGCACGAAGAAGTCCGCGGGGTCGATGACGCCGCGGGCGCTCGCCCAGTCGATGAGCAGCTGCCGGATCTCCAGACGCTCGTCGTACACGACCGGCGCCGCCGCGACCGCGGGGAACGCGCCCCCGCCGCTCTGGCGGTAGTTGTTCACCGCGAGCACGAAGGGATCCGCGTCGGCGACCGGGGTGCCGTCGGCGTAGGCGAGCGACACGATGCGGCTGCCGACCGGCTTGCTGATGTCGATCACGTAGTCGACGCCGGAGATCGCGTCGTAGTTGTAGTCCGGCACGCCCTGCGGACGGTCAGGGTAGGTCGCGTTGGTGCCGGTGGCCGGGTCGAAGACCGCGCCCTCGGCGACCTGGACGAAGTAGCGGGCGGAGAACTCGAGGTAGGCCCGCAGCTCGGCGCCGGTGAGCTGCACGCCGCGCAGGGTGTTCTCGTAGATGTAGAGCCCGGCGATGTCGCGGATCGTCACCTCCCCGTCGGGGAAGAGCGCCGTGCGCGAGAAGGGCGAGGCCTGCGAGATCACGGGGATGCCGGCGTACGGCGTTGCGGCGAGCGAGTCCTCCACCGTCTCCGCCTGCACGTGGTTGATGAAGTCGATGATCGCGGTGTCCTCGTAGCGTGAGGAGGTGGCTGGCAGCGCGGTCACCGAGTCGGCGACCGGGGTGTTCACGTAGTCGATCGTGGTCTGCACCTCGGGCGCGAGCTCCGCGGCGAGCGCGGCGTCCTCGACGGCCACGTCGGGCGCGTAGTGCGGCACGGCCGTCGGCTCGGAGCCCGCGTCCCAGTTCACCGCGAACCCGCCGACGGCGTCGGGGGTGAGGTTGAGAGTGACCTCGGAGACGCTCTGCGCCCAGAACTTGGGCTGGGTCATCAGCACCTTGCCGCCGGCGACGTTGGTGTAGACCGTGCTCGGCTCGTCGAGGTGGCTGTGGCCGGCGACGAGCACGTCGATGCCTGGCACCTGGTAGGCGATGTTCCCGGCCACGTCCTCGTTGAGGTCGGCCGGGTCGTAGCCCGCATCGGGCACGGTGCCCTCGCCGGTGTGGGCGAGCACGACCACGACGTCGGCCTGGGCCGCTACTACGGGCACCCACTGCTTCGCCGCCTCGACCATGTCCTGGAATTCGAGCACTCCGTCGACGAACTGCTTGTCCCAGATGCGCACGCCGGGGGTGACGAGCCCGAGCACGCCGACCGTCACGGTCTGGCCGTCGATCACCCGGTCGACCAGAGTGAACGGCTCGTGGTACGGCTGTCCGGTCGCCACCTCGATCACGTTCGCACCGAGCAGCGGGGCGCCGAGGTCCTCCTCGTAAGCGCTCAGCATGTCGAGCCCGTAGTTGTACTCGTGGTTGCCGACGGCCTGCGCGTCGTAGCCGATCGAGTTGAAGGCCTGCGCCATCGGGTGCACGGTGGTGTCGGCGAGCACGCCGGCGGCGCCGTCGCCGAGACCGTAGTAGTAGGTGAGCGGTGTGCCCTGGATCGCGTCGCCGTTGTCGACGACGACCACCGATTCCGCGCCCTTCTCGGCGCGCACCTCGTCGACGACGGTGGCGACGCGCGAGAGGCCGAGGGTTCCGGAGGCGGGGTACTCGGCGTTCGCGAAGTAGTCCCAGTTGTTCACGTGGCCGTGGGTGTCGGTCGTGGCCATGAGCGTGAGCTCGAGATCGCCGGGGGCGGCCTGGGCCGAGGCGGCGGGGAGTGCGAGTGCGAGCCCGATCCCGACTATCGCTGTTGTACTGACGGCTTTTCGGAAGAGCTGCATCGGTTTCCTGTCGATTAGTCGGCTTTCGCGGTGAGGCGAAGCTACCAATCGCATGTGAACGGAATGTTACGTCCCTCGAAGGGGGCACATTCCGTTGCTGAGGCCTAGCGGGACTGGCGTTTCTTGCCGGGCTTGCGCTCGCCCTTCACGGCGGGGGCGCGCCCCTTGCCCTTCGACGCCTTGGCCTTTCCGCCGGGAGCGGCGACGTTCGCCCGCTGGGACGCGGCCATCGCCTTCAACTGGCGCTGCGCATCCGTCAGAAACAGCTCGCCCGCCTCGGTGAGCTTCGTGGTGGAGGCCGACTTGTCGAAGAGGTCGTAGCCGAGCTCGTCCTCGAGGGCGCGCACCGACAGCAGCAGGGAGGCGCGGGGGATGTCGAGGCGTTTCGCCGCGTGGGCGAAGTGCAGCTCCTCGGCGGCGGCCTCGAAGTGCCGCAGGAGAGTGGAGTCCACGGGGTGTGCCTTTCGTCGCGCCGCACGAGAACGCGGCTGGTGACAGGCTACGCGCATCCGCTGCGCGGGGCGTTCTGGGGCAACGCATAGCGCCGGCGTGCCTGTCGTGCTTCGCTTGGGCGTATGACCGAGTTGCCGATGTTCCCGTTGGGCTCCGTGCTCTTCCCGCACATGCCGCTCGCCCTGCGCGTGTTCGAGGACCGCTACGTGGTGATGCTCGCGCGGATCCTCGACGACGAGCCCGCCGAGTTCGGCGTGGTGCTCATCGAGCGCGGCCAGGAGGTGGGCGGCGGGGAGCACCGATTCGGCTTCGGCACGGTGGCCCAGATCGTGCAGCTCGAGGGTGCGTCGGGGTTCATCGCGGTGGTGGCGCAGGGGGAGCGCCGCATCGAGGTGACCGAGTGGCTCGACGACGAGCCCTTCCCCCGAGCGGTGGTGCGCGAGCTCGACGACCTGTTGTGGGACGACTCGCTGCGCCCGCTGCGCGAGCGCGCCGAGCACGAGGTGCGGCGCGCGCTCGCCCTCGCCAGCGAGTTCGCCGACATGCCGTGGGCGGCGTCCGTCGAGATCTCCGACGACCCGGTCGAGGCGGCGTGGCAGCTCGCCGCGATCGCCCCGCTCGGACCCCTCGACCAGGTTCGCCTGCTCGGCGCCGCGTCGATGCACGAGCTGCTGATCTCGCTGATCGAGCTGGCGGATGCCGCGGCCGCGTCGATCGGCGAGAGCTGGCCCCCCGACGTGGACGACCTCGAGGACTAGGGCTGCGAAACTAGGGGGATGACCGCAACACTCGTCGCCAAGGACCTCGCCGGCGGATACGCGCACCGCACGCTGTTCGACTCCCTCGACCTCACGGTCGCCCCGGGGGACGTGGTCGGTGTCGTCGGAGTGAACGGCGCCGGCAAGTCCACTCTGCTGCGCATCCTCGCCGGCGTCACCGAGGCGCAGGGCGGAACGGTGAGCCTCTCGCCCGCCGACGCCTTCGTCGGCTGGCTGCCGCAGGAGCACGAGCGGCTCGAGGGCGAGACGATCGCCGGCTACATCGCCCGCCGCACCGGCTGCGCGCAGGCCACCGCAGACATGGACGCGGCGGCCGCGGCGCTCGCCGAGCCGGCTCCGGCGACAGGTGCAGACCCCGCCGACGTCTACTCGACCGCCCTCGACCGCTGGCTGGCCAGCGGGGCGGCCGACCTCGACGAGCGCCTGCCCGCGCAGCTCGCCGACCTGGGGCTGAGCATCGCCGCCGACGCCCTGATGACCTCGCTCTCCGGCGGCCAGGCCGCGCGGGTGGCGCTTGCCGCCCTGCTGCTCAGCCGCTTCGACATCGTGCTGCTCGATGAGCCGACAAACGACCTCGACCTCGACGGACTCGAGCGCCTCGAGCGCTTCGTCACCGGGCTCCGCGGCGGTGTGGTGCTGGTGAGCCACGACCGGGAGTTCCTCGCCCGCTGCGTCACCCGCGTGCTCGAGCTCGACCTCGCCCAGGGCGCCAACCGCGTCTTCGGCGGCGGCTACGGCTCCTACCTCGAGGAGCGCGAGACGGCCCGCCGCCACAAGCGGGAGGAGTACGACGAGTTCGCCGACAAGAAGGCCGACCTGGTGGGGCGGATGCGCGTGCAGCGCGAGTGGTCGAGCCAGGGCGTGCGCAACGCGATGAAGAAGGCGCCGGACAACGACAAGATCCGCCGCAAGGCCTCGGCCGAGTCGAGCGAGAAGCAGGGGCAGAAGGTGCGGCAGATGGAGAGCCGCATCGCGCGGATGGAGGAGGTCGACGAGCCGCGCAAGGAGTGGCAGCTCGAGTTCACCATCGGCGCGGCCCCCCGCTCGAGCACCGTGGTCTCCACGCTGAGCGACGCCGTGTTCCGGCAGGGCGCCTTCACCCTCGGCCCGGTGTCGCTCCAGGTGAACGCCGGGGAGCGCATCGGCATCACCGGTCCGAACGGGGCGGGCAAGTCGACACTGCTGCGCGCACTGCTCGGCCGCCAGGCCGCGGACGAGGGGACCGCCAGCCTCGGCGCGAGCGTGAAGGTCGGCGAGATCGACCAGGCGCGGTCGCTGCTCGCAGGCGCCACCCCGCTCCAGACTGCCTTCGAGGCCCTCGTGCCCGACTGGCCGGTGGCGGAGGTGCGCACGCTGCTGGCGAAGTTCGGGCTCAAGGCCGACCACGTGAACCGGCCGGTCGACGAGCTGTCCCCCGGGGAGCGCACCCGCGCCGGACTGGCGCTGCTGCAGGCGCGCGGCATCAACCTGCTCGTGCTCGACGAGCCCACGAACCACCTCGATTTGGCCGCGATCGAGCAGCTCGAGCAGGCCATTGAGAGCTACGAGGGAACGCTGCTGCTGGTCACCCACGACAGGCGGATGCTCGCGAACGTGCGCACGGACCGCCACTGGCGAGTCGAGGTGGGCCGCGTCACCGAGCTGTAGGCGTGATGGAATAGGAGCGCGACTCAGTCGTCGCTTCCACGAGCACCGGCGGCGCGTCATCCGCCCCGACCGTATGGAGTACACCCTGTCTGGTTCAGAACGCAGTTCGCTGGCAGAGCAGACCACCGAGCTGCTCCAGCAGCTGATCCGCAACCGGTGCGTCAACGACGGCACGGCCGACTCCGGCCACGAGCTGCGCACCGTGCGCACGCTGCAGGACTTCTTCGAGGGATCCGGCCTCACCGGTGTGGTGGTCGAGCCGCACCCGGAGCGGGCCTCGCTGATCGTGCGCATCGAGGGCTCCGACCCGTCAGCGCCCTCGCTCGCCCTCGTGGGCCACACCGACGTCGTGCCCGTCGAGCCGGCGGGCTGGGAGCGCGACCCCTTCGCCGCCGAGATTGTCGACGGCTTCCTCTGGGGCCGCGGGGCCATCGACATGCTCAACCTCACCGCCGCCTACGCCGTGGTGACCCGCGAGATCGCGCGCAGCTCATTCCGTCCGCGCGGCGACCTGGTCTTCGCGGCCGTAGCGGATGAGGAGAGCGGCAGCACATTCGGCGTCGAGTGGCTCACCGACAACCGTCTCGACCTCATCGACGCCGACTACGTGCTCACCGAGTCGGGCGGCGCCCCGGCCGGACGCCAGCCGGGCATCGGCGTCATGGTGGGGGAGAAGGGCGCCGCCGCCCGCATGCTGCGGGTCAGCGGCAACCCGGGCCACGGCTCGGCGCCCTGGGGCAGGCGCAACGCCGCGGTGGTCGCGGCGGAGGCGGTGCGCCGGGTGGCGCAGTTCTCCACCCCGACGGTGATCACGCCGCAGTGGCGCTCCTACGCCGCGGCGCTCGACCTCGACGAGGCGGTGCGCGCGCAGCTGGTCGACCCGGAGCGCTTCTTCGACGCTCTGCCGCAGCTGGGCGACCTCGCCGGCTTCGCCCACGCCTCCACGCACACCACCATCTCGCCGAACGTGGTGCGCGCCGGCGAGAAGATCAACGTCATCCCCGGCGAGGCCACCATCGCCCTCGACATCCGGATACTCCCCGGCGTGAGCGCCGACGACGTCGACGGCTACCTCCGCGAGGCGCTCGGCGATCTGCTCGGCGAGGTCACGATCGAGGGCGACCAGCTCGGCGCCTCCAGCCTCTCGCCCACCGACACCCCGCTCTTCGACGTGCTGCGGGGTGCCGTGCGCCGCGCCTACCCCGCCGCCGAGCTGCTGCCGATGCTCGGCGTCGGCGGCACGGACGGGCGCTTCTACCGCCGCAGGGGAGTACCGGCCTACGGCTTCGGGCTGCTCAGCGAGCGCTGGGACTACGGCATGTTCCGCACGCTGTTCCACGGGCACAACGAGCGCATCGACCTCGAGTCGCTCGATCTCACTGTGAACGCCCTCGACCACGTGGTGCGGGAGTTCCTCGGCGACCGGCTCGGCCTGCGCCGCTGAGCGGGCGCGCCGATCCGGGCCGCGCGCCGCGGTTCGAACCGCAGCGCGCGGCCCGAATGCCCGCGCCCGCGCTCAGGCCCGCTCGTTCACCTCAGCCACCCGGCGGGCCACGATCAGCCGCACCACGTCCTCGCTGAGCGGCTTCTCCGGGGTGAAGTGCAGGGTGGCGCCCACCAGGTCGCCCTCGGTTATCGACCCGGCGAGCTCCCTCGCCAGCGGCGGGCTCATCAGGTGCAGACTGCAGTACTCCGCCGCAACGGAGAGGCCCACCAGGCCCCGCCTGCGGTAGTCGAAGATCGGAACCCCGTAGCCGATGTGCTCGGCCGAATCGGGGATCGCATCCAGGATCACCCGGCGGATCGGCTCGAGCGCGCCGCGCTGCTCCTCCGGTATCGCCGCCAGGTACTCCTCGACGGTCGTTGCTGTGTAACCACGCTCCATTGCGCACCCCTTGCTTCCTGGTGCAACCGTAACCCCGCCGGCCTCGAACGGCGAGGGGTATTCGTCACCCGTTCGAAACATCCGCCTTGGTAGGCTGGGCGCACAATCGAATATCGGGCCGCTGCACGTCTCAATGCGTGCGCCAGTCAATGCGGGAGAGTCCACCTCGGTGTGGACACCGAAGGAGCAAGCCTCCCTGCCAATCTCTCAGGTCCAGTACCGCATTGCCGAGGCCGCTCTGAAAAGAGCTGCGCGCACTCGCGCGCAGCCACCCACGGTGAAAGCTGACCACAGTCGGCGAAGCTCTCAGGTATATGACAGAGGGGGAGTTCCACCAGCAGCGACGCGCGCCGAGGAGAACTCTTGACCGACCAGACCGACCGCTTTTCCCCGCTCCATCAGATCCACGTCGACGGTGGCGCCAGCTTCACCGACTTCGCCGGCTGGCAGATGCCCGTCAGCTACGGCTCCGACCTGGCCGAGCACCACGCCGTGCGCACCACCGCCGGCATCTTCGACATCTCGCACATGGCCGAGATCCTCGTCGACGGGCCGGACTCAGCCGCCTTCCTCGACTTCGCGCTCGCCGGGCGTCTCTCCGCGATCGGCATCGCGCAGGCCAAGTACAGCCTGCTGCTGAACGACGCGGGCGGAATCGTCGACGACCTGGTGGTCTACCGCCTCGCCGACGACGCCTTCTTCGTGGTGGCCAACGCCGGCAACCGCTTCCCCGTCGCGGAGGCGCTCGTCGAGCGCGCCGGCGGCTTCGACGTCACCGTGGCCGACGTCAGCGACGAGTACTCGCTGATCGCCGTGCAGGGTCCCGCCTCCCGCGCGATCGCCGAGGCCACCGCCGGCATCGACGAGGTGGGCGTGCCGCTCGACGAGCTCAAGTACTACTGGAGCACCGACGCCACCTTCGAGGGCCAGCCCCTGCTCATCGGCCGCACCGGCTACACCGGCGAGGACGGCTTCGAGTTCTATATCCAGACGGATGCCGCGGCGGCGCTCTGGGCGGCGCTCTCCGCCGCGGGCGAGGCCTTCGGCCTCGTGCCCGCCGGTCTCGCCAGCCGCGACACCCTCCGCCTCGAGGCGGGCATGCCGCTCTACGGCCACGAGCTCGGCGTCGACACCTTCCCGGTGCAGGCCGGCCTCGGCCGCGTCGTCAACCTGAAGAAGGAGGGCGACTTCGTCGGCCGCGCGGCCGTCGAGGCCGGTCCGGCGGACGGCGCACGCGTGCTCGTCGGCCTGACCACCGAGGGGCGCCGCGCCGGTCGCGCGGGCTACCCGGTGGTCACCGAGCCGGACCCCTCGACGGGCTCGGGAGACCCGGTCGTCGTCGGCGAGATCACCTCCGGAGCGCTCTCCCCGACCCTCGGCCACCCGATCGCGATGGCCTACGTCGACCCAGCCGTGCTCGAGGCCGGCACCCCGCTGTTCATCGATGTTCGCGGAACCCGCATCGCGGCATCCGCTACAAACCTTCCCTTCTATAAGAGAGACGCCAAATGACCGACCAGACCTCCCTCCAGTACACCGCCGAGCACGAGTGGATCCTCATCGACGGTGAGACCGCGACCGTCGGCATCACCGCCTACGCCGCCGACAAGCTCGGCGACGTCGTCTACGTCGACCTGCCCAAGGCGGGCGCGGTCGTCTCCGGCGGCAGCGTCGTCGGCGAGATCGAGTCCACCAAGTCGGTCGGCGAGCTCTTCGCGCCCGTCGACGGCACCATCCTCGAGGCGAACGCCGACGTGGACGCCGACCCGAGCCTGGTCAACAGCGACCCATTTGGCGCCGGCTGGCTGATTAAGGTGACCTACACCGCCCTCCCGACGCTGCTCAGCTTCGACGAGTACACCGCACTGATCGCCGAGTAGAGCCCTATGCCTTTCACTTTCGCCGAACGCCACATCGGCACCACCGCCGACGCGCAGGCGCGCATGCTCGAGACCCTCGGCTACGAGTCGGTCGAGGCCCTCGTCACCGCGGCCGTGCCGGAGTCCATCCACGTGCTGCCCGTGATCGGCTCGGTCATCCCCGCCGCCGCGACCGAGCGCGAGTCGCTCGCCGAGCTGCGCCTGCTCGCGAACCGCAACGTCGTGCGCCGCTCCATGATCGGGCTCGGCTACTACGACACGATCACGCCAGCCGTGATCAAGCGCAACGTGCTCGAGAACCCGAGCTGGTACACGGCCTACACGCCCTACCAGCCGGAGATCAGCCAGGGCCGTCTCGAGGCGCTCATCAACTTCCAGACCATGGTCGCCGACCTCACCGGTCTCGCCACCGCCAACGCGTCGATGCTCGACGAGGGCACCGCCGTCGTCGAGGGCATGCTGCTCGCGCGCCGCGGCTCCGGCTCCACGTCGAACGTCTTCATCGTCGACGCGGACGCGCTGCCGCAGACCATCGCGCTGCTGTCCAACCGCGCCGAGGCCGTCGGCATCGAGCTCGCCGTCGTCGACTTCCGCACGGCGGCGCTCGACGCGCTCCCCGAGGCGTTCGGCGTCTTCATCCAGTACCCCGGCGCATCCGGTCGCGTCTGGGACCCGACCTCGGCCATCGCCGCCGTCAAGGAGAAGGGCGGCCTCTCGGTCGTCGCCGCCGACCTGCTCGCGCTCACCCTCGTCTCGTCTCCCGGCGAGCTGGGGGCGGATGTCGCGGTCGGCACCAGCCAGCGCTTCGGCGTGCCCATGGGCTTCGGCGGACCCCACGCCGGCTACATGGCCGTGCGCAAGGGCCTCGAGCGCCAGCTGCCCGGCCGCCTCGTCGGCGTCTCCAAGGACGCGGTCGGCAACACCGCCTACCGCCTCACCCTGCAGACCCGCGAGCAGCACATCCGCCGCGAGAAGGCCACCTCCAACATCTGCACCGCGCAGGTGCTGCTGGCCGTCATGGCCGGCATGTACGCGGTCTACCACGGGCCGGACGGCCTCCGCCGGATCGCCGAGCGCGTCAACCTGCGCGCCCGCGAGCTCGCGGCGCTGCTGCGGGCCTCCGGCGTCGCGGTGCTGAACGACGACTTCTTCGACACCCTGAGCGTGAGCGTTCCGGGCGAGGCCGCCGCCACCGTGGCGCGTGCCCGCCTGTCGAACCTCAACCTGTTCCAGGCGGACGCCGACACGGTGCAGATCGCGCTCGACGAGACGACCACCGAGCAGGACCTCCTCGCCCTGACCACGGTCTTCGACGCGGTGCCGGCCAGCCTCTCGGTCTACGACACCGTCGTCGACTCGCTGCCGGCCGGGCTCGCCCGCACCAGCGGCTACCTCACGCACTCCGTGTTCAACACGCACCGCTCGGAGACGAGCATGATGCGCTACCTCAAGTACCTGGCCGACAAGGACTACGCGCTCGACCGCGGCATGATCCCGCTCGGCTCGTGCACCATGAAGCTCAACGCCGCCAGCGAGATGGAGGCGGTGACCTGGCCCGAGTTCGCCGGAATCCACCCCTTCGCCCCCGAGGCCGACGTGGAGGGCTACCTCACCCTGATCGAGCAGCTGCAGAGCTGGCTCGCCGAGGTGACCGGCTACGACTCGGTCTCGCTGCAGCCCAACGCCGGCAGCCAGGGCGAGCTCGCGGGCCTCCTGGCCATCCGCGGCTACCACCGCTCGCGCGGCGACTTCGCCCGCACCGTCTGCCTGATCCCGCAGAGCGCGCACGGCACGAACGCCGCCAGCGCGGTACTGGCCGGCATGAAGGTGGTTGTGGTCGCCTGCGACGAGCTCGGCAACGTCGACGTGGCCGACCTGCACGCCAAGGTCGAGGAGCACTCCGCCGACCTGGCCGCGCTGATGGTCACCTACCCGTCTACGCACGGCGTGTACGAGCACGAGATCCGCCAGATCACCGACGCGGTGCACGAGGCCGGCGGACAGGTCTACGTCGACGGCGCCAACCTGAACGCGCTGCTCGGCTACGCCCGCTTCGGCGACTTCGGCGGCGACGTCAGCCACCTCAACCTGCACAAGACCTTCTGCATCCCGCACGGCGGCGGCGGCCCCGGCGTCGGACCGGTCGCGGCGAAGGCGCACCTCGCGCCGTTCCTGCCCGGGCACCCGATGGCCCAGCGCGACACCATCGCGCACAGGGCGGGCGCCACGCTGCCCGAGCACGCCAACATCGTCAGCGCTGCGCCCTACGGCAGCCCGAGCATCCTGCCCATCTCCTGGGCCTACGTGCGCATGATGGGCTCCGACGGTCTCAAGGAGGCCACCGGTGCCGCCGTGCTCGCCGCCAACTACGTGGCCGCGCGCCTGCGCGACCACTACCCGGTGCTCTACGCCGGCGACAACGGCCTGGTCGCGCACGAGTGCATCCTCGACCTGCGCCCGCTCAAGGAGGCCACCGGCATCTCGAACGACGACGTGGCCAAGCGCCTCGTCGACTACGGCTTCCACGCTCCGACCATGTCGTTCCCGGTCGTGGGCACGCTGATGGTGGAGCCCACCGAGAGCGAGGACCTCGCCGAGATCGACCGCTTCATCGACGCCATGATCGCGATCAAGGCCGAAGCGGATGCCCTCGCAGCGGGTTCGTGGAGTGCAGAGGACAACCCGCTGCACAATGCCCCGCACACGGCGGAGAGCGTCATCGTGGGGGAGTGGGAGCACCCCTACTCCCGCGAGACCGCGGTCTACCCGCTGCGCTCGCTGGTCAGCGGCAAGTACTGGCCCCCGGTGCGCCGCATCGACCAGGCCTGGGGCGACCGCAACCTGTTCTGCAACTGCCCGCCGCCCGAGGCGTTCGCCTGACCGCTGGTTGAGTAGCGACCTGACCGCTGGTTGAGTAGCGACCGACGGAGGAGGCCGCGTATCGAAACCCCGCACGTGGGGGTTTCGATACGCGATCTCGCTTCGCTCGCCTGCTACTCAACCAGCGAAGCCGGCCTCAGTGCTTCGTCGCCTCCTCGGCGCCGTAGCCCGTCAGCGACCGCACCTCCATCTCGGCGGCGACCATCGGGTTCTCCAGCGTGCGGCTGGTCACGGTGCCGAGCCAGCCCAGGAAGAACCCGAGCGGGATCGAGACGATCCCGGGGTTGCTGAGCGGGAACCAGTGGAAGTCCACGCCCTGGATCATCGGCGTCGCGCCCCCGGAGACCACCGGCGAGAAGGCGATCAGGATGATCGCCGAGCCGAGTCCGCCGTACATGCTCCACAGCGCGCCGCGGGTGTTGAACCGCTTCCAGTAGAGCGAGTACAGGATCGTCGGCAGGTTGGCGGATGCCGCGACCGCGAAGGCAAGCGCCACGAGGAACGCCACGTTCTGCCCCTGCACCCCGATGCCGCCGACGATCGCGAAGAGACCGATCACCACCACGGTGATGCGCGCGACCCTCACCTCGGTGCCCGGCTTGGCCTTTCCCTTCTTGAGCACGCTCGCGTAGACGTCGTGCGCGAAGGAGGTCGCCGCGGTGATGGTGAGGCCGGCGACCACGGCGAGGATCGTGGCGAAGGCGACCGCGGAGATCAGCCCGAGCAGGATCGGACCGCCGAGCTCGAAGGCCAGCAGCGGGGCCGCCGAGTTGACGCCCCCTGGTGCGGCCAGGATGGTGTCCTTGCCGATCAGGGCGCCCGCGCCGTAGCCGAGCACGAGGGTGAACAGGTAGAACACGCCGATGAGCCAGATCGCCCAGACCACCGAGCGGCGCGCCTCCCGCGCGGTCGGCACCGTGTAGAAGCGCATCAGCACGTGCGGCAGCCCGGCGGTGCCGAGCACCAGCGCGAGGGCCAGTGAGACGAAGTCGAGACGCGAGACGCCGGTGAGCCCGTACTGCAGGCCCGGGTTGAGCACGGCCTCCCCGCCCTTCTCCGCCGCCGCCCCGAGCAGGCCGGAGAGGTTGAAGCCGTAGATGGCCAGAACCCACACGGTCATGATGAAGGCGCCGGCGATGAGCAGCCCCGCCTTGATGATCTGCACCCAGGTGGTGCCCTTCATGCCGCCGATCAGCACGTAGATGATCATCAGCGCGCCGACCACCGCGACCACCAGCGACTGCCCGACGCGGTCGTTGATGCCGAGCAGCAGCGAGACCAGCCCGCCGGCGCCCGCCATCTGCGCGAGCAGGTAGAAGAAGCACACCGCGAGCGTCGTCGTCGCCGCGGCGAGCCGCACCGGGCGCTGCTTGAGACGGAACGACAGCACGTCGGCCATCGTGAACTTGCCCGTGTTGCGCATCAGCTCGGCCACGAACAGCAGGGCCACCAGCCAGGCGACGAGGAACCCGATCGAGTACAGGAAGCCGTCGTAGCCGTTGATGGCGATCGCCCCGCAGATGCCGAGGAAGGAGGCCGCTGAGAGGTAGTCGCCCGCGATCGCCGTGCCGTTCTGCGGCCCGGTGAAGGAGCGTCCCGCCGCGTAGTAGTCCGCAGCGGTCTTGTTGTTGCGGCTGGCGCGCAGCACCACGATCAGGGTGACGGCCACGAAGCCGCCGAAGATCGCGATGTTCAGCAGCGGCTCGCCGACGTTGGTCGACTCCTCCGCCGCGGCGGCGAGCACCGCGGCGCTCACTTGCCGCCCCGCTCGGAGTGGCCGCCGGAGGCGAGGTGGCCCCTGATCTCGTCGGCGAGCGGATCGAGCCTGCGGTTCGCGTAGGACACGTACCAGGTGGTGATCGCGAAGGTGGTGACGAACTGCCCGAGCCCGAGCAGCAGGCCGATGTTCACGTTGCCGATCACCGGGGTGGACATGAACTCGTGGGCGTAGTCGGCGAGGAGCACGTAGGCGAAGTACCAGACGAGGAAGGCCGCCCCGAGCGGGAAGACGAAACTCCTGTGGCTTCGTTTCAGGCGTTGGAACGGTTCGGAGGCGTGCGCGCCCTCGAAGTCGGTTGTCGGGTCGCTTGTGGCCGCACCGGGAGCATCGTTGCTCATGGGTTCCCCTTTTGTATCCCTGACACCCCGAGGGGCGCGCACACGTCGATGTGTGCTGAGACAACCTTGGGTTACCCCCGTAGGGGTGTCAAGTGTTCGTCAGGAACCGAAGAGCTGCGGGAAGGTGACAGCCGCCCAGGGGTAGCCGATGAAGATCGCGGCGTCGAGCAGGAAATGGGCGATCACGAGGGGGAGCAGCCGGCCGAAGCGGGTGTACAGCCAGCCGAAGGCGATGCCCATCGCGAGGTTGCCGATGAAGGCGCCGAAGCCCTGGTAGAGGTGGTAGCTGCCGCGCAGCACGGCACTGCCGAGAATGATCTGCCAGCGCCCCCACCCGAGATCCCCGAGCCGGGCGTAGAGGTAGCCGATGACGATGACCTCCTCGGTGATGCCGGCCCGCAGCGCCGAGAGCAGCAGCACCGGCACCGTCCACCAGTAGGCGTCAAGCGCCGTGGGCACCACGTCGACCGAGATGCCGAGGGCGCGCCCGCCGAGGTAGACGCCGAGCCCCGGGATTCCGATGGCGACGACCAGCGCCACGCCGCCGAGCGCGTCGCGGCCGACCCGGGTGAAGTCGATGCCGAGACGGGAGAGGTGCGGGCGCGAGGCCTGCCAGAGCAGGAAGGCGACGAGCGCCACCGGCATCAGGTCGAATAACACGCCGAGCACCTGGTAGACCAGGTCGAAGTTCGGGCGCGGGCTGAGCGAGGTGTTGAGGGTCGCGGTCTGCTCGCTCAGCGCCTCCTCGCGGGTGAGCCGGTTGGCGATCGAGACCACCGAGTAGACAGCGGATGCGCCGAGGGACAGCCCGAGGACGATGGCGATCTCCGCGCGGATCCGGCGTGGGGAATCGAGCACGGGAGTCACCGCATCATGCTACGCCGCGTGGCCGCGCTCCCGCCGGGGAGTGCTGCGGAATCACGCGCGGAGGTCGAACCATCGACGAATTCACAGCCATCCGCACGGAACGTGTGAATTACCGACGGTATTCGCACTATTCATGCGCCGACACAAATATCCGTCGGCCACGTTTCGGGTATGTAACGTTTACCCCTCTCGATTTGGGATCGATGGGGACGCGTGCTTAAGGTGCATGTATTCATGTATGCCCGGTGTTCGGAAAACACAGATATTTCCGCGCGCCGGTTCACCCCTGCACTGGAGGAAAATTGAAAAGATCACGTATCGGCATGAGCGCTGTCGCGTTCATGGCGGTCGGCGCCCTCGCGCTGACCGGCTGCGCGGCCGGAGACGACGAAGAGACGACCGCCGGAGACACCTCCGCGATCATCACCACGAACGGTTCCGAGCCCCAGAACCCGCTGATCACCACGAACACCACCGAGACCGGCGGTGGCAAGATCGCTACCTCCATCTTCGCTGGTCTCGTCTCGTACGACGCCGAGGGGGCCATCGAGAACGAGGTCGCCGAGTCGATCGAGTCCGACGACGCCACCCTGTGGACCGTCACGCTCGAAGACGGCTGGACCTTCACCAACGGTGAAGCAGTCACCTCGCAGTCGTTCGTCGACTCCTGGAACTACGGCGCCAAGCTCAGCAACGCGCAGAGCGCCTCCTACTTCTTCGACAACATCGTGGGCTACGACCCCGAGGCCGACTCGGAGCTGACCGGCATCACGATCGTCGACGACACCCACTTCACCGTCGAGCTCGTCGCGCCCGAGGCCGACTGGCCGCAGCGCCTCGGCTACACGGCCTACATGCCGTGGCCGAGCGTCGCGCTCGAGGACATCGAGGCCTTCGGTGAGAACCCGATCGGCAACGGCCCGTACATGCTGGCCGAAGAGGGCGCGTGGGACCACGAGGTCGGAATCGACCTCATCACGAACCCCGACTACGAGGGCGTGCGCAAGCCCGTCAACGGCGGACTGAACATCGTCTTCTACACCGACCTCGACGCGGCCTACGCCGACGTGCAGTCCGGAAACCTCGACGTCCTCGACGCCGTGCCGGACTCGGCATTCGCCACCTACCAGGACGACTTCCCGGACTCGGCTGTCAACCAGCCCGCCGCGATCTTCCAGGGCTTCAACATGCCCTACTACCTCGAGCACTGGAGCGGCGAAGAGGGCAAGCTGCGTCGCGCGGCTCTCTCGATGGCGATCAACCGCGAGGAGATCACCGACGTCATCTTCCAGGGCACCCGCACCCCGGCGACCGACTTCACCTCCCCTGTCATCGACGGCTACACGGACTCCCTCGCGGGCGCCGAGGTCCTCGAGTACAACCCCGAGGAGGCGAAGGCCCTCTGGGCCGAGGCCGACGAGATCGCGCCCTACACCGGCACCTTCGACATCGCCTACAACTCCGACGGCGGCCACCAGGCCTGGGTCGATGCAGTGGTCAACAGCATCAAGAACACCCTCGAGATCGAGGCCACCGGCAAGGCGTACCCCACGTTCGCCGCATCGCTCGCCGACCGTGACGCCGACAAGCTGACCGGTGGAGTGCGCGCCGGATGGCAGGGCGACTACCCGTCGCTGTACAACTTCCTCGCGCCGCTCTACACCACCGGTGCAGGCTCGAACTACGAGGACTACAGCAGCGAGGCGTTCGACTCCGCTCTCGAGGAGGGCACCACCGCGACGACCGTCGAGGACGCCATCTCCAAGTACCAGGAGGCACAGGAGATCCTGCTCGAGGACCTTCCGACCATCCCGCTCTGGTACTCCAACGTCGTGGGTGTCTCCGCTGACACCGTCGACAACGTCGTGTACGGCTGGGACTCCGTCCCGCTGTACTCCGCCATCACCAAGGGCTAGTAACATAACGGTTTGATCTCAGCGCGCAATGTCCGGGGCAGCAGTGCCCCGGACATTGCCGTGAGCGGCGCGACTCAACGAAAAGTGATCCGATGTTCAATAGTTCAAAACAGGGGGACTGATGCTCTGGTATACAGGCAAGAGAATCCTCCAGATGATCCCGGTATTCTTCGGGGCCACCTTCCTCATCTACTTCATGGTGTTCGCCCTCCCGGGTGACCCCATCGCGGCCCTCTACGGAGACCGTCCGCCCACCGAGGCGGTGCTCGAGCAGGTCCGGGCCAGATACAACCTCGACCAGCCGTTCATCGTGCAGTACCTGCTGTACATCGGCGGGATCTTCACCGGCGACTTCGGAACCACCTTCTCCGGACGCCCCGTCACCGACGTGATGGCCGCCGCCTTCCCCATCACCTTCCGTCTGGCGATGCTGGCGCTGGTGTTCGAAGCCTTCTTCGGCGTCCTGGTCGGCTTCATCGCCGGCCTGCGCAAGGGCAAGTGGTTCGACGCCTCCGCCCTCGTGGTCAGCCTGCTGCTGATCTCGGTTCCGACCTTCGTGATCGGCTTCATCGCGCAGTACCTGTTCGGCGTGCAGTGGGGCATCGTGCGACCCACGGTGAGCGGCGACGCCCCCTGGAACGAGCTCGTCCTGCCCGCGCTGGTGCTGGCATCCGTCTCGTTCGCCTACATCGTGCGGCTCACCCGCGCGAGCGTGTCCGACAACCTCAGTGCCGACTTCGTGCGCACAGCAACGGCGAAGGGGCTCTCGCGACGACGCGTGGTCACCGTGCACGTGCTGCGCAACTCGCTCGTGCCCGTGGTCACCTTCCTCGGAGTCGACCTGGGCTCACTCATGGTCGGCGCGATCGTCACCGAGGGAATCTTCAACATCAATGGGGTCGGTGGCACCGTCTACCGCGCCATCACCCTCGGAGAGGGCCCGACAGTCGTGTCGTTCATCGCGGTGATGGTCATCATCTTCGTGCTGGCGAACCTCCTCGTCGACCTCCTCTACGCCGCCCTCGACCCGAGGATCCGTTATGCCAAGTAGCAACCGTCCCGAGCAGGCGCACTTCGTCGCCTCGCTCGAAGACACGCCCATCGCCGCGATCGACAAGCTCGACGAGTCGCAGAAGGCCCGCAGCACCTGGGCGGACGCGTGGGACTCCATGCGCCGCCGCCCGATGTTCTGGATCTCCTCCGTGCTGATCGTGTTCATCGTGTTCGTCGCACTCTTCCCGACCCTGTTCACCCAGGTGGCACCCGACGCCTGCGCGCTGTCGTTCAGCAACGGCTCGCCCGTCGCCGGGCACCCGCTCGGCTTCACCCGCCAGGGCTGCGACGTCTACTCGCGCATCGTCTTCGGCACCCAGGCGTCGCTGACGGTGGGCCTGCTGGCCACGCTGCTCGTGACGCTCTTCGGCGCGATCGTCGGAGCCCTCGCGGGCTTCTACGGCGGAGTCTTCGACGCGGTCATCTCGCGCGTCGGCGACATCTTCTTCGCGATCCCCACCGTGCTCGGCGCCATCGTGCTGATGACCGTCATCCCGGAGCGCACCGCGCTGTCGGTGGCCCTCGTGCTCTCGGTGTTCGCCTGGCCGCAGGTGGCCCGCATCATGCGCGGGTCCGTCCTGTCGGCGCGCAATTCCGACTACGTCACGGCATCCGTCGCGCTCGGAGTCTCGAAGGCGAAGATCCTCATCCGCCACGTGGTGCCGAACGCGATCGCCCCGGTGATCGTGATCGCGACCGTGTCGCTCGGAACATTCATCGTGGCCGAGGCCACCCTGTCGTTCCTCGGCATCGGGCTCCCCTCCAACATCATGTCCTGGGGCAACGACATCGGGCAGGCCCGCACGTCGATCCGCACGAGCCCCCAGGTTCTGATCTACCCGTCGATCGCGCTGTCGATCACGGTCCTGTCCTTCCTCATGCTCGGGGACGTCGTGCGCGACGCACTCGACCCGAAAGCGAGAGCGCGCGGATGAGCACCACAATGACCGAGCCGGTGGGCAACGCCCCCACCGGAGAAGAGCAGCCCCTGCTGCAGATCCGCGGCCTCGAGGTCGGTTTCCAGACCCAGCGCGGCCTGGTTCCGGCTGTGCGCGGAGTCGACCTCACCCTCTACGCCGGCCAGACCCTGGCCATCGTGGGGGAGTCGGGCTCCGGCAAGTCCACCACCGCGCAGTCGATCATCGACCTGCTGCCCGGCACGGGCAAGGTGACCGCCGGCCAGATCCTGTTCGAGGGACGCGACCTCACCAAGCTGAACGCGAAGGGCATCCAGGACGTGCGCGGCCGCCTGATCGGCTACGTGCCCCAGGACCCGATGTCCAACCTGAACCCGGTGTGGAACATCGGCTTCCAGGTGGAGGAGGCGATCACCGCCAACAGCGACCTGCGCGGCAAGGACGCGCGCCGCGAGACCATCAAGGTGCTCAAGGAGGCCGGCCTCAGCGACGCGGGGGACAGGCTCAAGCAGTACCCGCACCAGTTCTCCGGCGGCATGCGCCAGCGCGTGCTCATCGGCATCGGCCTCTCGGCCAAGCCGAAGCTGCTCATCGCGGACGAGCCCACCTCGGCCCTCGACGTGACCGTGCAGCGCCAGATCCTCGACCACCTCGCCTCGCTCACCCGCGACTACGGCACCTCGGTGCTGTTCATCACGCATGACCTCGGCCTCGCCGCGGAGCGCGCCGAGCAGCTCGTGGTGATGTACAAGGGCAAGATCGTGGAGTCCGGCCCCTCGCAGGAGATCCTCGCGAACCCGCAGCACCCGTACACGCAGCGCCTCGTCGCCGCGGCCCCGAGCCTCGCCTCGCGCCGCATCCAGTCGGCAAAGCACACCGCCACCGACGTGGACCACGCCGAGATCTTCGCCGAGGGCTCCCTCGACCAGACCCTCGTCGCCCGCGCCGCCGAGCGCGAGACCGCGGCCCCGGCCAAGGACCTCATCTCGCTCAGCAACGTGTCGAAGATGTACCGCATCCGCACCAAGGGGCTCAAGTACAACGAGCTGCTCGCCGTGAACGACGTGTCCTTCGGCATCAAGAAGGGCACCACCACGGCGCTCGTGGGGGAGTCGGGCTCCGGCAAGTCCACCGTGGCGAAGCTGATCCTGCAGCTGGAGGGCATCACCTCCGGCTCGATCGACTTCGACGGACAGGACGTGGCCGGGCTCAAGGGCGCCGAGCTGCTGAAGTTCCGCCGTCGGGTGCAGCCGGTGTTCCAGGACCCCTACGGCTCCCTCGACCCGCAGTACAACGTGGGCAACACCATCGCCGAGCCGCTGCTCGCGCACAAGGTCGGAACGCCGAAAGAACGCCAGGCGCGCGTGCGCGAACTGCTCGACCAGGTGTCGCTGCCGTGGTCGACGCGCTACCGCTACCCGAGCGAGCTCTCGGGCGGGCAGCGCCAGCGCATCGCGATCGCGCGCGCTCTCGCCCTGAAGCCCGACGTGCTCGTGCTCGACGAGGCGGTCTCCGCCCTCGACGTGCTCGTGCAAGGCCAGGTGCTCAACCTGCTCACCGAGCTGCAGACGGAGCTCGACCTGACGTACCTGTTCATCACCCACGACCTCGCGGTCGTGCGCCTGGTGGCCGACAACGTCAGTGTGATGCGCAAGGGCCAGATCATCGAGTCCGCGACGACCGACGAGGTCTTCGAGAACCCGAAAGAGCAGTACACGCAGGACCTGCTGGCCGCCATCCCCGGCGCCCAGTTCGAGTTCGGTCGCTGAGAGTGAGCTGGGCCGGACGGGGGAGGACGAGCGGATGCTCGCCCGACTCCGTCCAGCCCCTCCCGCCCGACCTGCGCCTCCGCCTCCCGGACGCCTCCGTGCTCGACGAGGCGCTCACCGCGGGGCCCACCCGGCTCCCCGCGCACTCGCGCGACGAGCGCCGGCTGGCGCGCATCGACCGCAAGGTGGCCGCGCGCGACCGGCCGGACACCCCCGGAAACGCGCTCTGACCGTCTGAACGGCCCATGACATCCGTGTGCCTACAGCGAACACGAGGGTTTTAGCCCTTACACTGGATGTGCAGGGCACCATCGACGTGATCCTGAGATCCCCACAAACCACATCCGCGTTTGTGCGTGGTCGTGCCCATGCCGCGAAAGCGCAACGCGCGCGCCCGTCACCGCTTAAGCAGTCAAGGAAAACACCTATGGCAATCGCCACCCGTACCGACCTGCGCAACGTCGCAATCGTCGCCCACGTTGACCACGGCAAGACCACGCTGGTCGACGCCATGCTCCGCCAGACGAACTCGTTCGACGCCCACGCGCACCTCGAAGACCGCGCCATGGACTCCAATGAGCTCGAGCGCGAAAAGGGCATCACCATCCTCGCCAAGAACACCGCGGTGCTCTACAACGGCAAGCACGCCGAGGAGAACCACGCCGGCGGAAACATCACGATCAACGTGATCGACACCCCGGGTCACGCCGACTTCGGCGGCGAGGTCGAGCGCGGCCTGTCCATGGTCGACGGTGTCGTGCTCCTCGTCGACGCGTCCGAGGGCCCGCTGCCCCAGACCCGCTTCGTGCTGCGCAAGGCCCTCGAGGCCAAGCTCCCCGTCATCCTGCTGGTGAACAAGACCGACCGTCCCGACGCCCGCATCGACGAGGTCGTCGCCGAGAGCCAGGACCTCCTGCTCGGACTCGCCTCCGACATGTCCGACGAGCACCCCGACCTCGACCTCGACGCGATCCTCGACGTCCCCGTCGTCTACGCCTCGGGCCGCAACGGCGCAGCGAGCTGGAACAAGCCGGAGAACGGCACCCTGCCCGACACCGAAGACCTCGAGCCGCTGTTCGACGCGATCCTCAAGCACATCCCGGCGCCGGTCTACGACGACGAGCACCCCCTCCAGGCCTGGGTCACCAACCTCGACGCCAGCCCCTTCCTCGGACGCCTCGCACTGCTGCGCGTCTTCCAGGGCACCATCAAGAAGGGCCAGACCGTCGCCTGGGTCAAGCACGATGGATCCGTCGCGAACGTCAAGGTCACCGAGCTGCTGATCACCAAGGCGCTCGACCGCTACCCCACCGAGTCCGCAGGCCCCGGCGACATCGTCGCCGTCGCCGGCTTCGAGGACATCTTCATCGGCGAGACCCTCGCCGACCCGGAGGACGTTCGCCCGCTGCCGACCATCACGGTCGACGACCCGGCCATCTCGATGACCATCGGAACCAACACCTCGCCGATGATCGGCAAGGTCAAGGGCCACAAGCTCACCGCGCGCATGGTCAAGGACCGCCTCGACCGCGAGCTCGTCGGTAACGTCTCGCTCAAGCTGGTCGACGTCGGACGCCCCGACGCCTGGGAGGTCCAGGGCCGTGGAGAGCTCGCGCTCGCCATCCTCGTCGAGCAGATGCGTCGCGAGGGCTTCGAGCTCACCGTCGGCAAGCCGCAGGTGGTCACCAAGCGCGTCGACGGCAAGCTGCACGAGCCCTTCGAGCACCTCACCACCGACGCCCCCGAGGAGTACCTCGGCGCGATCACGCAGCTCCTCGCCGCCCGCAAGGGTCGTATGGAGGGCATGAGCAACCACGGCACCGGCTGGGTCCGCATGGAGTTCGTCGTCCCGTCGCGCGGCCTCATCGGCTTCCGCACCGAGTTCCTCACCGTCACCCGTGGTGCCGGTATCGCCAACGCCGTCTCGCACGGCTACGAGGCCTGGGCCGGATCGATCGAGACCCGCACCAACGGCTCGATCGTCGCCGACCGCTCCGGTGTCGCCACCCCGTTCGCCATGGTCGCCCTGCAGGAGCGCATGTCGTTCTTCGTGGAGCCCACCCAGGAGGTCTACGAGGGCATGGTCGTCGGCGAGAACTCGCGCGCAGACGACATGGACGTCAACATCACCAAGGAGAAGCAGCTCACCAACATGCGCCAGTCCACCTCGGACTCCTTCGAGCGCATGACGCCGTCGCGTCGTCTGACGCTGGAAGAGGCGCTCGAGTTCGCTCGCGAGGACGAGTGCGTCGAGGTGACGCCCGAGTTCGTGCGCATCCGCAAGGTGGAGCTCGACGCCAGCGCCCGCCAGCGCAGCACCGCTCGCCTGAAGAAGCAGAACGCGTAGCAACGCCGTGAACGCGAGCCCCGTACCCGTTGAGGGTGCGGGGCTCGCGTCGTTTAAACTGATCGCATGACTTCCGCAGCCCTCCGCTTCGCCCGGCCCGTGTCCCTCGCCCTGCTCGTCGCCGTAGCGCCCGTGCTGGTCGGCTGCAGCGCCGCGGAGAACGTGGTGAACGGCATCGTCGGCGAGGCGCAGAACCAGGCGGGCGACGCCATCAGCGAGGCGCTCGGCGGCGCGGGCATCAGCAGCGATGGCGAGCTGCCGAACGGCTATCCCGCGGATGCGATCCCCGTGGTCGGCGAGGTTCTGGGTGGGGGAAGCGCACCGGATGCGACGGGCTGGGTCGTGCGCACCGCCCTCGCCGGCGACGACTTCGCCTCCGCGCAGGCGGCCCTCGAGGCCGCCGGCTTCGAGAGCAGCGCGGTGAACGCGGACGCCGACAGCGGCTTCGGCACCTTCACCCTCGCGCCCTACAACGTGGTGCTCACCGTCGCGACCGACTCCGACGGCGAGATGACGGCCACCTACGTGGTCACCACCACCGCCGAGTAGCGCTGCGCACAGCAATGCCTGAGAACAACGAGCTGACCCGCGCCGACGAGCGCTACCTCTTCGTGCACGCCCACCCCGACGACGAGAGCATCACCACCGGGGGCACCATCGCGACGCTGGTCGCGGCCGGCGCCTCGGTGACCGTGCTCACCTGCACGCGGGGGGAGCTGGGGGAGGTGATCCCCGCCGACCTGCAGGGCCTGCTCGCCTCGCCCGAGGCGCTCGGCGCCCACCGCGAGACCGAGCTGGCCGCGGCGATGAACGCGCTCGGTGTGCGCGACCACCGCTTCCTCGGTGCCGCGGACGCGCGCTGGGAGCAGCTGCCGCCACGCCGCTACCTCGACTCCGGCATGCGCTGGGGCGACGGCGGTGCCGTGGCGCTCGACACCCTCGGCGACGAGTCGCTCGCCGCAGCCGCGCTCAGCGGCGTCGCCGCCGACGTGGCCGCGGTGATCGCCGACGTCGGCGCCACCATGGTGGTCAGCTACGACGCGAACGGCGGCTACGGCCACCCCGACCACGTGCGCGCCCACGACGCCGCGAGGCGGGCGGCGGATGTCATGGGCGTCGCTTTCTTCGAGATCGTCGCGTCGGGAGACGGCCCGGTCGCCGTCGACGTCTCGGCCGTCGCGTCGCGCAAGCGCGCCGCACTCGCCGCCCACCGCAGCCAGCTCACCCTCAACGGCGACTCCTTCGCGCTCTCCAACGGGGAGTCGCAGCCGATCAGCGCCGTCGAGACCTTCCGGCGGGTCGGCGTCGACGTTGCCGACCCCGACGTGCCCTTCCGCGACCAGGGCGTCGGCAGCAAGATCGTCGCCGCGGCGGCGGTCCTCGTGTTCGGCGCGCTCGTCGGAACGCTGATGACCGCCGCGCACCAGTCGAGCGTGTCCCTGGGCGGGTTCCGCCTGGCGTGGGGGCTCATCGTCGGCCTCGCCGCCACCACCGCGCTCATCGTCGGCGTGCGGATCCTCAGCAGGACCCGCTGGCTCACCGCCCTCGCCGCCCTCGGCGTCATGGGCATGTCGGCCTACCTCGCCTGGCCGACGGTCGGCGGATCCGTGATCGTGCCCGCCAACGGCGCTGGCTACTTCTGGACATACGGCCCCCCGGTCGTCACCGCGCTCGTGCTGGCCTGGCCGACCTTCCGGCACACCATTCGGCCGGCCCCCGACCGGCACACCGCAGAAGCTCAGTCGCTGGGTGGGTAAGATTGTCTTCTCTGCTGTGCCCTGAAAGGATCTCGACCCAGTGACCTACGTCATCGCCCAACCCTGTGTCGATATCAAAGACCGCGCCTGCATCGACGAGTGCCCCGTGGACTGCATCTACGAGGGCGACCGGATGCTCTACATCCACCCCGACGAGTGCGTCGACTGCGGCGCCTGCGAGCCGGTCTGCCCGGTCGAGGCCATCTACTACGAGGACGACGTCCCCGAGCAGTGGGCCGACTACTACAAGGCCAACGTCGAGTTCTTCGAGGAGGTCGGCTCGCCCGGCGGCGCCGCCAAGGTCGGCGTGATCCACAAGGACCACGCGATCGTCCTTGCCGAGCCCTTCAACGGCCCCGCCGAATAACGTGGCGCGCACCCCGCTGAGCCTGCCCGACTTCCCCTGGGACTCGCTCGTCCCCTTCGCCGACCGCGCGCGCCAGCACCCCGGCGGCATGATCGACCTCTCGGTCGGCTCTCCCGTCGACCCGACGCCGCAGGTCGTCCGCGAGGCGCTCAACGCCGCCACCGACGCGCACGCCTACCCGCAGGTGGCCGGAACCCCGGCGCTGCGCGAGGCCATCGTCGACTGGTACTCGCGCCGCCGCGGCGTGCACGACCTGTCGGTCGCGAACGTGCTGCCGTCGATCGGCTCCAAGGAGCTCATCGCCTGGCTGCCGCTGATGCTCGGCCTCGGCGAGGGCGACGTGGTCGTGCAGCCGACCGTGGCCTACCCGACGTACGCCATCGGAGCGGCGCTCGCCGGCGCATCCGTCGTCTCCAGCGACGACCCCGCCGAGTGGCCGCAGAACACCAAGCTGATCTGGGTGAACTCCCCGGGCAACCCCGACGGCCGCGTGCTCGGCGTCGAGCGGCTGCGCGAGATGGTGGCCAAGGCGCGCGAGCTGGGCGCCGTGATCGCCAACGACGAGTGCTACGCCGAGCTCAACTGGGCAGCGGATGCGCCGACGCCGTCGATCCTGGACCCGCGCGTCATCGAGGGCGAGCGCAACTCGGTGCTCTCGGTGTACTCCCTGAGCAAGCAGTCCAACCTCGCCGGCTACCGCGCCGGGTTCGTCGCCGGCTGCAGCGACCTCATCGCCGAGCTGCTCGCCGTGCGCAAGCACGCCGGGCTCATCCCGCCGGCGCCCGTGCAGGCCGCGATGATCGCCGCCCTCGGCGACGAGGCGCACGTGGCCGAGCAGCGCGAGCGGTACCGCTCCCGCCGCGACCGGGTGAAGGCCGCCGTCGAAGCCGCGGGCTTCCGGATCGACCACAGCGAGGCGGGCCTGTACCTCTGGGCCACGCGCGGGGAGGACGCCTGGCAGACCGTCGCGTCGCTCGCCGAGCTCGGCATCCTCGTGGTGCCGGGAACGTTCTACGGGGACAACGCGCCGCAGCACGTGCGCATCGCGCTCACGGTCGGCGACGCGCAGGTTGACGCCGTCGTGGAGCGTCTCGCCGCGGCCGGCCGTCAGGCCGCATCCGCTTAGAGAATTCCTCCAATCGCTTTGGCGGGCATTTGGCCGATGCGGCTGTAGTCGCCGTGGCCTTATAGGCTGTAGAGCGTGAATGACATGGCGCCAGGTACAGAGAAGGCCACGCTGCACTTTCCGGGGGGAACAGCGGAGTTCCCGGTCATTCGCGGCGTAGACGGCCGCGACAGCATCGACATCTCCACTTTTATGAAGCAGACGGGATTCACGACGCTCGATCAGGGCTTCGTGAACACCGCATCGACGCGCAGCGCGATCACCTACATCGACGGGGACGCGGGCATCCTGCGCTACCGCGGGTATCCGATCGAGGCCGTCGCGAAGAACTCCACCTACCTCGAGACCGCGTGGCTGCTGATCTACGGCGAGCTTCCCACGGCCGACCAGCTCGCGGGGTTCGACGAGAAGATCCGCAGGCACACCCTGCTGCACGAGGACCTGCGCCGATTCTTCGACGCGCTGCCGCACAGCGCCCACCCGATGTCGGTGCTCTCGAGCGCGGTATCCGCTCTCTCCACCTACTATGAGGGCTCGCTCAGCGTGAAGGACCCGGAGCAGATCGAGATGTCGATCGTGCGCCTGCTGGCGAAGCTGCCGGTGATCGCGGCCTACGCGCATAAGAAGAGCCTCGGGCAGGCCTTCCTCTACCCCGACAACTCGCTGAGCTTCGTCGACAACTTCCTCAAGCTCAACTTCGGCACCATGGCCGAGCCCTACGAGGTGAACCCGGTGCTCTCCAAGGCGCTGGACCGCCTGCTGATCCTGCACGAGGACCACGAGCAGAACGCGTCGACGTCGACCGTGCGCCTGGTCGGCTCCACAGAGGCGAACATCTTCGCCTCCGTCTCCGCCGGCATCAACGCCCTCTACGGTCCGCTGCACGGCGGCGCCAACGAGGCCGTGCTGAAGATGCTGCAGGAGATCAAGGACTCCGGCGACGACGTCTCCAAGTTCGTCGAGCGGGTGAAGAACAAGGAGGAGGGCGTGCGCCTGATGGGCTTCGGCCACCGGGTGTACAAGAACTTCGATCCGCGCGCGACCCTCGTGAAGGAGAGCGCCGACGAGGTGCTCGAGGCGCTCGGCGTGCAGGACGACCTGCTCGACATCGCCAAGGAGCTCGAGGCCGTCGCCCTGGCCGACGACTACTTCGCCGAGCGCAAGCTCTACCCGAACGTGGACTTCTACACCGGCGTGATCTACAAGGCGATGGGATTCCCGCCGCGCATGTTCACGCCGCTGTTCGCGATCGGGCGCCTGCCCGGCTGGATCGCCCACTGGCGTGAGATGAACCTCGACCCGGCCACCAAGATCGGCCGCCCGCAGCAGCTCTACGTGGGCGAGCCCGAGCGCGCCTGGCCGGAGCGCTAGGCAGCAGCCACGCCGAAGGGCCCGGAACCGTGCGGTTCCGGGCCCTTCGGCGTGCGTGGGGCGTGCGTGGGGTGTGCGTGGGGCGTGCATAACTCAGGCAGATCGGCGGATGCCGCGGCGGCGGCCCCGGAACGGCGCGGGTCGCGCGGGGGGACGTGGCCGGTCTGCCTGAGTTGTGGTGGGGCGGCGGGGTGTGCGGGCGGCGTTCGTCATTCCGGACGGATGCGCAGACCGTACGCGCTGCGCCCCGCGAACACGGGGGTGCGGCGGAGCGGTGCGGCCGCGGCATCCGTTCGATCCGGAATGACGAACGCGCCCCCGCCCGCGCCCCCGCAGGAACGACGAACACGCCGCCGCCCGCGCCCTCGCAGGAACGACGGACGCGCCGTGCATAACTCAGGCAGGCCGGCGGATGCCGCGGCGGCGGCTCCGGAATGGCGCGGCCCGCGCGGGGGGACGTGGCCGGTCTGCCTGAGTTGTGGTGGGGCGGCGGCGGCGGGGTGTGCGGGCGGCGTCCGTCATTCCGGACGGATGCGCAGGCCGTCGGCGCCGCGCCGCGCGGTCATGGGGGTGCGGCGGCGCGGTGTGGCCGCGGCATCCGTTCGATCCGGAATGACGAACACGCCCCCGCCCGCACCCCCGAAGTAACGACGACCGCGCCCCCGTGCACAACTCAGGCAGTTCGGCGGATGCCGCGGCGGCGGCCGCGGAACGGCGCGGCCCGCGCGGGCGGCCTCGCCCGGTCTGACTGAGTTGCGGTGACACGCCGACCGGAGCCGGCGCCACCGCCTCAGGCGTGCAGCGCCGCGTTCAGCTCGATGCCGGTGCCGGAGCGCGCCAGCACCTCGACGGCGCCGGTGAGGGAGTTGCGGCGGAACAGCAGGCCCGCCACTCCGCTGAGCTCGGCCGCCTTCACCGTGCGCTGCTCCGTGGCCGTCTTGTCCACGACGAGCACCTTGGTGCCCGCGGTGACATAGAGGCCGGCCTCGACCACCGAGTCGTCGCCGATCGAGATGCCGATGCCCGAGTTGGCGCCGAGCAGGGCCCGCTCGCCGATCGTGACGCGCTCCTTGCCCCCGCCGGAGAGCGTGCCCATGATGGACGCGCCGCCGCCGATGTCGGAGCCGTCGCCGACTACGACGCCCTGCGAGATGCGGCCCTCGACCATCGAGGTGCCGAGCGTTCCGGCGTTGAAGTTGACGAAGCCCTCGTGCATCACCGTGGTACCTGGCGCGAGGTGCGCGCCGAGGCGCACGCGCGAGGCGTCGGCGATGCGCACGCGGGGAGGCACCACGTAGTCGAGCAGGCGCGGGAACTTGTCGATGCCGTGCGCGGAGATACCGGCCCGCTGGAGCACCGGGCGCAGGCGGGTGAAGTCGTCGGGGTGCATGGGGCCGGCGGTGGTCCAGGCCACGATCGGCAGGAAGCCGAAGATCCCGTCGAGGTTGATCGTGTTCGGCGCCACCAGCAGGTGGCTGAGCAGGTGCAGGCGCAGGTAGGCGTCGGGGGTCGACGCGGGCGCGGCGTCCAGGTCGATCTCCACGGTCAGGAAGTCGATGCGCACACCGCGGCGCTCGTCGCTGCCCAGCAGCGGCTCCAGGTCGGACGGCGCGATGTACGGGTCGGTGCCTGCGGGGCGCTCGCCCAGCACGGGGGCGGGGAACCAGGTGTCGAGCACGGTGGAATCGGCGGAGATCGTGGCGAGGCCGTAGCCCCAGGCAGCGCGAGAAGTCATGCCACAAGCGTACCGACCCTAAACTTGACCCCATGCCCGTCGCCGACCCGACCCTGCCCGTCCTCGATCTCAGCGCCAGCTCGATCGACATCACCCGCCAGCTCTGCGACATCGAATCGGTCTCCGGCGACGAGCGCGGCATCGCCGACGCGATCGAGGCGAGCCTCGCGGGCGCCGCCCACCTCGAGATCACCCGCGACGGGGATGCGATCATCGCCCGCACCGACCTGGGGCGCGACAGGCGCGTCGTGATCGCCGGCCACATCGACACGGTGCCGCTCAACAACAACCTGCCCACCCGCTACGAGACGATCGACGGCGTCGACTACCTCTGGGGCCGCGGGACGGTCGACATGAAGGCCGGGGTCGCCGTGCAGCTCAAGCTCGCGGTCGAGCTCAGCGAGCCCGCCGTCGACATCACCTGGATCTGGTACGACCACGAGGAGGTCGCCGCCGACCTGAACGGGCTCACCCGCCTCGCGGCCGACCGTCCCGAGCTGCTGCTCGGCGACTTCGCCATCCTCGGCGAGCCGACGCGGTCGGAGATCGAGGGCGGATGCAACGGCAACGCCCGCATCGAGGTGCGAACCTTCGGCCTCCGAGCCCATTCGGCGCGCGCGTGGGTCGGTCACAACGCCATCCACGATCTCGCGCCGATCCTCGACACGCTCGCCGCCTACGTTTCGCGCGACGTGGAGGTGGAGGGCCTGGTCTACAAGGAGGGCCTCAACGCCGTCGGGATCTCCGGGGGAGTGGCCGGCAACGTCATCCCCGACGAGGCGATGGTGCACATCAACTACCGCTTCGCTCCGAGCCGTTCGGGCGAGGAGGCCGTCGCGCACCTGCGGGAGCTCTTCGACGGCTACGACGTCACCGTCGTCGACCTTGCAGAGGGCGCCCGCCCGGGCCTCAACGCGCCGCTCGCGCAGAACTTCCTCGCCGCCGTGGGCGGCGAGGCCAAGCCGAAGTACGGCTGGACCGACGTGGCCCGCTTCTCGGCCCTCGGCATGCCGGCGGTCAACTACGGTCCCGGAGACCCGCTCAAGGCCCACGCCGACGACGAGCGGGTGCCGCTGCACCAGATCACTTCCTGCGAGCAGGGCCTGCGCGCATGGCTGCTAACCGGCTGATCGCGTCCGCGGGAGCCGGCGCCGGGAACCGGGCATCGTCGAGGGCGTCGTTCAGCACGGCGCTGCGGGTGCGCTACCGATTGACGCCCTGGTGGGCGAAGGTGCTCGTGGTCTTCGCCGTCTCGCGGCTGGTGACCACCGGCATCCTGCTCTGGTTCGCCTCCCGGCAGGAGGCCAACGCCTGGACGGGCGCGCAGCCGGGGTACTTCGACTTCGCGAAACTCTGGGACGGCCACTGGTACTACATCATCGCCGTGGCCGGCTACCCGGGCGAGCTGCCGCTCACCGCCGACGGCCACGTGGGCGAGAGCGCCTGGGCCTTTATGCCGGTGTACCCGGCGGTCGTGCGCGCGCTGAT
>Ga0247732_10000044_pt1 | contig 88794 bp, 83 predicted proteins | sample UWRJL163409C2_FD_180940 | JGI IMG/M metagenome (GOLD analysis project Ga0247732, IMG submission 180940) | Plant litter microbial communities from Arlington Agricultural Research Station in Wisconsin, United States - UWRJ-L163-409C-2 | ecosystem: Environmental > Terrestrial > Plant litter >... | reverse complement strand
GGCGACGGCAAGGTGTGGGTCAGCCCGGTCGACACGGTGGTGCGAGTTCGCACCGGTGAGCGTGGGGCCGACGCCATTTGACGTCAGAACGGTGATCTAGGCGTCGTCTCCCGGACACGCATCGAGTCAGTGGTAAGTCGATGATCGACAGTACGTCCGGGGAGGACCGAGATGACCAAGCAGACACCAGATCCCGCCGCAGGCGCCCCTCGTTGGGTGGCGCCTGCGGCGGGATCGTCGCGTCCGGCCAAGGATCTGGCCACCGCGGCGGAGCAGCTGCTGACCGGCGGCGCGCGACTGGACTCGGCGGCGCTGCGTGACGCGCTGCTCGATCTGCACGAATTCTGGCTCACCACAAAGGCTGCCGAGATCGGCATCACGGCCACCAGTGGCTTCGCCATCGTCGCCACCGGGGGACTGGGGCGCGGTGAGCTGCTGCCATACTCGGACCTCGACCTGACCCTCGTCCACGACGACATGCCACGCGACGTGGTGTCCCAGGTCGCCGAGCTGCTCTGGTACCCGTTGTGGGACGCCAACATTCACATCGACCACAGCGTTCGCACGGTGCCGGAGGCACTCAAGGTCGCCAGTGAGGACATTTCCGCGGGGTTGGCCATGCTCGACGCGCGCCACATCGCCGGCGACTCGGACCTCTCGAACCTGTTGGTCGGGGGCGCGCGCCGCCAGTGGCGCACCGGGATCGCGCCGCGATTCGAAGAGCTCGTCGCCCACACGCGGGCCCGCTGGGACCGCAGCGGTCAGATCGCCCACCGCGCCGAACCCGACCTGAAGAATGGGCGCGGCGGCCTGCGCGACGTTCAACTACTCAACGCGCTCGCCATCGCGCAGCTCGCCGACGCATATCCGAGCCGGTCGCTGGCCTCGCCGACCGGGTCGTTGGGCGACGCGCACCTCGCACTGCTCAACGTGCGCACCGAACTTCACCGCGTCTCGCGCCGCGGCAGGGAGATGCTACTGGCGCAGTACGCCGACGAGATCGGCGCCGCGCTGCACATCGGCGACCGATTCGATCTCGCCCGCATGCTCAGTGACGCCGCCCGCACCATCAGCTACTACGTCGACTCCGGAATCCGCACCGCGTCGAATGCGTTGCCGCGCCGCGGTTTGAAGGTTCTGCGCCGACCCGTGCGTCGTCCGGTCGACGAGGGTGTCATCGAGTACGGCGGGGAAGTCATGCTGGCCCGCGACGCCCGCCCCGAACGCGATCCCGGCCTCATTCTGCGCGTCGCGGCCGCGTCGGCGACCACGGGACTGCCGATGTCGTCGTCGACGCTCAGCAGGCTTGCCGAGGCCGCACCCGAACTCCGCACCCCCTGGCCTCGACAGGCTCTCAAGGACCTACTGGTGATGCTTGCCGCGGGGGCGGCCACCGTCTCCACCATCGAGGCACTGGATCGAACGGGGTTGTGGGGCAGGCTCTTTCCCGAGTGGGGAGCGGTGCGGGACCTCCCGCCACGAGACGTCGTACACATCTGGACCGTCGACCGGCATCTCGTTGAAACCATCTCGCGCGCAAGCGCGTTCACCACTCGCGTGTCGCGCCCCGATCTTCTCGTGCTCGGCGCGCTCGCCCACGACATCGGCAAGGGTCGCGGTGGCGACCACAGCGTCATCGGTGCGGATCTGGCGATCCAGATCGGCACCAGGCTGGGGCTGTGGCCGTCCGATGTCGCGCTGTTGTCCAAGATGGTGCGCTACCACCTTCTGCTTCCGGACACTGCGACCCGACGTGACCTGCAGGACCCCAAGGTGATCGCATCGGTCGTAGACGCGCTCGACGGAGACCCCGTGCTCCTCGAGCTGCTGCACGCGCTGGCCGAGGCCGACTCGCTGGCCACCGGGCCTGGCGTGTGGGGGGACTGGAAGGCGTCGCTGATCGGCGACCTGGTGCGCCGCTGTCGGCTGGTCATGGCGGGGGAGCCGCTCCCGACGCCCGATCCGATTGACCCTCGCCATGTTTCGTTGGCCGCAGATCGCGGCGTGCACGTCGAGTTGACGGCGTCGGACAGTCCGCACGTCTTCGACGTCGTGATGATTGCGCCCGACCGTCGCGGTCTGCTCTCCAAGGCCGCCGGGGTGCTGGCGCTCAACTCGCTGCGGGTGCACTCGGCGTCGGTCACCATCCACGAGGGTGTCGCGATCACCACCTTCGTCGTCTCACCGCACTTCGGCACACCACCGGCCGCCGAACTGCTGCGCGAACAGTTCGTCCTGGCACTGGGTGGCGACCTGGACGTCATCGGCTCGCTGGAACGCCGGGACCGCGAGACCGCCGCCGTCAACACGACGAGGGCTGGGGACATCCCGGACGCCGTGCCGATCAACGCGCCAGCGCCGCCGCGGATCCTCTGGTTCGACGGCACGTCGCCCGGCGAGTTCGTCCTCCAGATCCGCAGCACGGACCGGGCGGGGCTGCTGGCCCGGCTCACGGCCGTCGTCGAACGAGACGGCGTCGACATCGCCTGGGCCAAGGTCACGACGCTGGGGTCGACGGTCGTCGACGCCTTCGGCATCGTGGTGCCGGCGCTGGCCACCGACGAGGAGGCCGGGGATGTGACCCGCGACGTTTCGGAGGCGCGCAAGGAACTCGAGCGCGACCTCTACGCCGTGCTTCCCACGCCGAGCCCGCCAAAGGCAGTGCCGGAGGCCAGTTAGTGGGCCGCCAGCTAGGCTAACCACGTGTTTGAATCGCTTTCCGACCGATTGACCGGGGCCCTATCCGGCCTGCGTGGCAAGGGTCGGCTCACCGAAGCCGACATCGACGCCACCGCGCGCGAGATTCGCCTGGCCCTACTAGAGGCCGACGTCTCCCTTGCCGTCGTGCGGGCCTTCATCGCCCGCGTCAAGGACCGCGCCAAGGGCGCCGAGGTGTCGGGTGCGCTGAACCCGGCGCAGCAGGTCGTCAAGATCGTCAACGACGAACTTGTCGGCATCCTCGGTGGTGAGACCCGGAAGCTGAACTACGCCAAGACCCCGCCCACGGTCGTCATGCTCGCCGGCTTGCAGGGTTCCGGTAAGACCACCCTGGCGGGCAAGCTCGCCAAGTGGTTCAAGACCCAGGGCCACACCCCTCTTCTGGTGGCCTGTGACTTGCAGCGCCCCGGCGCGGTCAACCAGCTTCAGATCGTCGGCGAGCGCGCGGGCGTGCAGGTGTTCGCCCCGCATCCGGGCGTGTCGCCCGGCGGCGAGGACATCGCCGCGATGAAGGCGGGCGACCCCGTGTCGGTCGCCGCCGCCGGTCTCGCCGAGGCCAAGGCCAAGCACTACGACGTCGTCATCGTCGACACCGCCGGCCGGCTCGGCATCGACGAGGAGTTGATGAACCAGGCGGCCGCGATCCGCGACGCCGTCAACCCCGACGAGGTGCTGTTCGTCCTCGACTCGATGATCGGCCAGGACGCCGTGACCACCGCGGAGGCCTTTCGCGAGGGCGTCGGCTTCACCGGTGTGGTGCTGACCAAGCTCGACGGGGACGCCCGCGGTGGCGCCGCGCTCTCGGTCCGCGAGATCACCGGCGTGCCGATCCTGTTCGCCTCCGACGGCGAGAAGCTCGACGACTTCGACGTCTTCCACCCCGACCGGATGGCCAGCCGCATTCTCGGCATGGGTGACGTCCTCACCCTCATCGAGCAGGCCGAGCAGGTCTTCGACGCCGAGAAGGCAGAGGCCGCCGCCGCCAAGATCGGCTCCGGCGAGCTCACCCTCGAGGACTTCCTCGAGCAGATGCTGATGATCCGCAAGATGGGTCCGATCGGCAACCTGCTTGGCATGCTGCCCGGCGCAGGTCAGATGAAGGACGCCCTTGCCGCGGTCGACGACTCCCAACTCGACCGGGTGCAGGCCATCATCCGCGGCATGACGCCCGCCGAGCGGGCCGACCCGAAGATCATCAACGCGTCGCGGCGGCTGCGCATCGCCAACGGTTCCGGTGTCGCGGTGGCCGAGGTGAACTCGCTCGTCGACCGGTTCTTCGAGGCCCGCAAGATGATGTCGCAGATGGCCGGGCAGATGGGAATGCCGTTTGCGCGCAAGGGTTCCTCCTCGCGCAAGGCCGCCAAGGGCAAGAACAAGCAGGCCGGCAAGAAGAAGGGCAACCGGGGGCCAACTCCGCCCAAGACGCCGAATCCCTTGGGCGCCGGTGGCATGCCCGCTGGTTTCCCGGACCTGTCCAACATGCCGAAGGGACTCGACGAATTGCCTCCGGGTCTGGCCAACTTCGATCTGTCCAAGCTGAAGTTCCCCGGCCAGAAGTAGCGTTGCGCCTCCACTTTCGTGGCCGCGGGCTGCCCGACGGGCAGCCCGTCGAGTGGTGGGTCGTCGACGGCCTCATGAGCGCCGAGCCCGTCGCCGACGCCGTGACGGTCGTCGATGGCGGGTGGATCATCCCCGGGCTCGTCGACGCGCACTGTCACGTCGGACTGGGTGCCGACGGGCCGACGGAGTACGACGAAGCGGTCGCCCAAGCCGAGACCGAACGCGACGTCGGCGCCCTGCTGCTGCGCGACGCGGGCTCGCCGGTCGACACCCGCGGCATGGACGACCGTGACGACCTGCCCCGCATCATCCGGGCGGGCCGTCACGTGGCTCGGCCGAAGCGCTACATTCCGCGCCTGCCGATCGACGTCGAGGACGAATCGCAGCTGCCTGCCGTGGTCGCCGAGCAGGCCCGCTGGGGCGACGGCTGGGTGAAGCTGGTGGGGGACTGGATCGACAGGGGCGTCGGCGATCTCACGCCGCTGTGGTCAGACGACGTGCTGGTCGAGGCCATTGCGGCCGCGCACGCCGAGGGCGCCCGGGTGACCGCGCACGTGTTCGGTGAGGACGCGCTGCCCGGGTTGGTCAACGCGGGCATCGACTGCATCGAGCACGGCACCGGCATCACCGACGACGTCATCGCCATGATGCTCAAGCACGGCACCGCGCTGGTGCCCACGCTGATCAACATCGAGAACTTTCCCGGCATCGCCGATGCCGCGGCGAAGTACCCGACCTACGCCAAGCACATGCGCGACCTCTACGCCTCGTGCCCGGCGCGGGTCGCTGCCGCGCACGACGCCGGGGTCCCGATCTACGCGGGAACCGACGCCGGAAGCACGATCGCTCACGGGCGGCTCGCCGACGAGGTCGCCGCGTTGGCGGCCGTCGGGATGAGCGCAACGGATGCGCTCGGGGCGGCGTGCTGGGATGCCAGAGCATGGCTGGGCAGGCCCGCGCTGGAGCACGGGGCGTCGGCCGATCTGGTCTGCTACGCCGAGGATCCGCGCAAGCCGGGCGTGCTCGACCACCCGGACGTAGTCGTCCTGCGCGGCCGCATCTTCTAGCGCGAGCAGACGCAAACATGCGGGAAACCTCGGCGTGTCGCGCACCTTTGCGACTGTTCGCGGGAGTGGGGGCAGGTTTTGGGGCTAGTACACGTCCCGCACGTAGCGGTGGGTCTTGACGAGGTCGTTGACGTAGGCGTGCGCCGATGCCGCATCCAGGTCACCCTCTGCCGCAACGATGCGGTGCAACGTCTCGTTGACGTCCTTGGCCATCCGCTTCTCGTCGCCGCAGACGTAGACGTAAGCGCCGTCCTGGAGCCAGCTGAACAGCTCCGCCGAGTTCTCCCACATGCGTTGCTGCACATACTCCTTCGGTCCGTCACCGGGACGGTCGCGGGAGAACGCGAGGTCGAGTTTGGTCAGCGTCCCCGACTCGACGAAGTCTTCCAGCTCCTCGCCGTAGAGGAAGTCCGTCGCGCGGCGACGGTCCCCGAAGAACAGCCACGACCGTCCCGGCGCCGCGGTGGCTCGGCGCTCCTGCAGGAAGGCGCGGAACGGTGCGATCCCGGTACCGGGGCCGATCATGACGATCGGAACGTCGGCCGCGGGCAGGCGGAACGTGTGGTTCGGCCGCAGGTGGACCGCGACCACGTCACCGCGATCGGCGAGGAAGGTCGACGCCACCCCGCCGTGGCGGCGAACCCCGGCGTCGTAACGCACGGTCGCCACGGTCAGGTGCACGTGGTCGGGGTGAACCAACGGGCTCGAGGCGATCGAGTAGTCGCGAAACTGTAAGGGGCGCAAGGTGTCCAGCAATTCGTCGACCGTGACGTCGGCCAGCCCGAGCAGGTCCAGGACGTCCTTGCCGTAGGCCCACGAACCAGGGGCGGCCACCGCGTCGGCGCTCAGCGCGGCCGCGGCCTCGGTGTCGGCGGTCCTCGCAGCGACCAGCGACTGAAGGGCGCGCGACGGCGTGCGGATCTCGAACCGCTCGGAGAGCAGCACTCCGAGCGGCTCGGCGTGGTCGACGATGGCTTGTTCGCGGCCGACGCCCAAGTGCGCCAGGATCGCATCGACGAGGTCGGGATCGTTCTTCACGTGCACTGCGATGGAATCGCCTGCGCAGTAGTCGATTCCACATCCGGTGAGGTCGAGTTCGTAGTGGCGGACCTCCCTGTCGGACTGCGGAGACGTCAACCGTCGATTCACGACGAGGCGCGCGTCGACTGGCAGGTGGCGGTCGCGACTCGGCGGCGGGGAGAGTTCGGGCGGTGCGGTCTCCGTCGCCGACGGGGTCCGGGTGCTCTGCAACAGCTTGACCAGGTCGGTGGTCCAGGCCTTCGCGGGCTGCTCGTAGGAACCGTCGACGTCGACGCGGTCGATCAGCCTGGTGGCGCCGAGGGCCTCGAGTCGTTCGTCGAGCAATTTCCCTGCGTTGCAGAAGAATTCGTAGGAGATGTCGCCGAGGGCCAACACCGCGAAGCTCAGGTGCTCCAGTCGTTCGGCGTCGTCGGCGCTGAGAGCCTCCCAGAACAGCTCGGCATTGTCGGGGAACTCACCCTCGCCGAACGTCGAACAGACCACCACGAAGTGGGTGGCCGACTGAAGCTCGGCGACGTCGAGCTGGTTCAACTCGACGGCTTCGGCCTCGACGCCGATGGTCGCGACGGTCTCGGCGAACGTCATGGCGGCGTCCTCGGCGTTTCCCATGTCGGTGCCGAAGGCGACGAGCAGTGAAAAGTCGCGTTGGCCGGTCACGGTGGCTCCCTGGTCGAGGGCGCGGACAGCCCGCGCGGGATGAGATTAGGGTGACCTTAGTTCACGATGGACGCCGGTGGGGGCGTCCCTTTTGGCTCATGCCGGCTGGCTGAAGCCCCAGTCGAGCAGGCCAACCGCTTGCGGGTACAGATCACCGGTGCCGTACATCTGCACGACGACCAGGCGGCGGTTTCCACGTTGCGCGGCACCCACATACGTCTTGCGGGCCAGGTTGGTGAAGCCGGTCTTGCCGCCGAGGTCACCGGGATAGCGGGCCAGCAGCTCGTTCTGCGCAGTGAGCGTCTTGCCGGGGAACTGAGCCGTCGGCTGGCGAAGGATGGTAGCGATCACCGGGTTGGCCAGGGCTGCGCGAAAGATCAGCGCCAGGTCGAACGGTGTGGTGGAGGATTCCCAGCCGGGCCCGTCGAGTCCCGACGGCGACCCCGCCCTCGTGCTCCGTGCGCCCAGTTGCTGAGCCTTGGCGTTCATTCTCGCGACGGCGGCCCGCTGACCGCCGAGCATGTCGGCCAGCATGTTCGCCGCGTCGTTCCCCGACACCATCAGCAGGCCCTCGAGCAACTGGCGGGTGGTGTAGGGCTGGCCGGGCGTCAGGCCGACGCACGAGCATTCGACGCGATCGTGCGAGGCGTTGGCCCTGGCAAAGGAATTCGGGTTGAGGTTGTCGACCACGACGAGCGCCAGGAGCGTCTTGATGGTGCTGGCCGGGGCGAAGGAACCGGTCGGATTCTTGGCGGCCAGGATGCGCCCGGTGTCCACGTCGGCGACCAGCCAGGCCTGCGCGGGACCGTCGGGTGGGGCGACGACGGCTCCCGCCGGTGCTGCGTCGGGGAGCGCCGATGCGATCGGCGCCGTCAACGCCGAGGTGAGGGCGAGGACTGTCGCCGCGAACAGTCTTCGCACGAGGTGAGCGTATGGAGCGGAGGACTCGGCCTGCGCGCGATCAGGTCTCCGTCGCGTCTCGTTCGGTCGCCGACACTCCGCTTGTTGTCGCCCACCTCGGCGTGTCGCGTCAACAACCGTACTTTCGGCGCGCTACGCGGTCCGTTCTACAGGGTGCCGATCCCCGCCGATTCGTCCTGAGCGAAGCCCCAGTCGAGCAGGCCGGAGGCCTGATCCCAGTAGGTAGGTCCGCCCTCGACGACGAGGCCGTACATCATCGCGACCACCAGCCGCCGGCCGTCGCGCGCGGCGGCCCCGACGAACGTCTTGCGGGCGGGATCGGTGAACCCGGTCTTGCCGCCGAGCATGCCCGGGTAGCGGCCAAGCAGTTCGTCCTGGTTGAAGAGCGTGACAGGCCCGTTGGCGCCCGGGAACGTCGCGGTTGGCGACGACGTGATCGCGGTGAACACCGGGTTCTGCAGCGCCGCGCGGAACAGCACGGCCAGGTCGTGCGGCGTCGTGTAGCCGTCGATACCCGGCCCGTCCAGGCCGGACGGCGAGCCGGCGCGGGTACCGGTGGCCCCGAGCTGTCCCGCCTTGGCGTTCATCTTGGCGACGGTGACGTCCGTGCCGCCGAGCATGTGCGCCAGGGTGTTGGCGGCGTCGTTGCCGGAGACCAGCAGCAGCCCGTCGAGCAGCTCCTGGGTGGTGTAGACGCGGCCTGCCGTCACCCCGGCGCAGTTGCACTCCGCCGCGGCATCGGCCGCGTCGGCGACGATCGTGGCGTCCAGCGGCAGCTCGTCGAGCACGACCAGCGCCAGCAACACCTTGATGGTGCTGGCGGGTGGATGGGTGACGTACTCGTCGCGACCGGCGAGGATCTGGCCGGAATCGAGGTCGGCGACGATCCAGGCCGGCGCCGGCCCCGCAGGAATCCGGGCAGCGCCGACCGGGGTGACGTCGACGTCAGCCGCGGCGACGGCCGTGTCGAGCACCAGTGAGCAGGGGAGAAGCGCCGCGATGAAAACCGCGATCGCGCCGAGGAGCCGAGCCATGGCCGCCCAGCCTACTGACCGCCGCAGGCGTGAGCCGGGCCACGGTGGTGTTTGGCGACGCCGCACTCGGGCTACCCATGGCCCGCTCGCATACCCCCTAACCCACCTGCTGACACCACCGAGGAGTCGATCACCATTTGTGGCATTGCCGGCGAAATCGCCAAAGGCCGCCCGGCCGACCTTGCTGCCATCGGCGCAATGACGGACTGCATGGTGCCCCGCGGTCCCGACGGCGGCGGAGCCTGGTCCAGCGGCGGAGTGGCCTTTGGTCACCGCAGGCTGGCGATCATCGATCTCTCCACCAGCGGTCATCAGCCCATGCACGACCCCGAACTCGGCCTCACCGTCGCGTTCAACGGGTGCATATACAACTACCCCGAGCTCAGGCAAGAGCTCCTCGGCAAGGGCCACCGCTTCTTCTCCCACAGCGACACCGAGGTCATCCTCAAGGGCTATCGCGAATGGGGTGAACGCGTCGTCGACCACCTCAAGGGGATGTTCGCCTTCGCGGTCGCCGAAACGACCACCGGACGAGTCGTGCTGGCCCGTGACCGCCTCGGCGTCAAGCCGCTCTACTGGTCCGAGGTCGACGAAGGGGGCGGAACGGGCGCCATCCGGTTCGCGTCGTCACTGCCCGCCCTGGTGGCGGCCGGCGGGGTGGACACCGACCTGGATCCGGTCGCGCTGAACCACTACCTGAGCTTCCACTCCGTCGTGCCAGCGCCGCGGACGATCCTCAAGGGCGTCCGCAAGCTCGAGCCGGGCACCATCATGCGCATCGAGCCCGACGGCACCAGGACGACACACACCTACTGGGAGCCGGTGTTCGAGCGCTCCGCCGAACGCGCCAAATGGTCGGAGGTCGACTGGCAGGAGGCGATCCTCGGCTCGCTGAGGACCGCGGTCGAACGCCGCCTCGTCGCCGACGTCCCCGTCGGGTGCCTGTTGTCCGGCGGTCTTGACTCCAGCCTGATCGTCGGGCTGCTCGCCGAGGCCGGCCAGCACGGGCTTGCGACCTTCTCCATCGGCTTCGAGGCCGCCGGTGGTGAGGAGGGCGACGAGTTCAAGTACTCCGACGTCATCGCCAGGCACTACGGCACCGATCACCACCAGATCCGCATCGACACCGCCCGCATGTTGCCTGCGCTGACCGACACCATCGGCGCGATGAGCGAGCCGATGGTGAGCCACGACTGCGTCGCGTTCTACCTGCTCTCCCAAGAGGTCAGCAAGCACGTCAAGGTGGTGCAATCCGGGCAGGGCGCCGACGAGATCTTCGCCGGGTACCACTGGTACCCGCCGATGGCGCACGCCGCGAACGACGACCTCGACGCCGCGCTCGGGCGTTACCGCACGGCATTCTTCGACCGCGACCACGCCGGTCTCGACGAACTGCTGGCTCCCGCCTGGCATCTCGACGCCGACGTCGCCGGTGAGTTCGTCCGCGACCACTTCGCCCACGCGGGCGCCGCCACCGCGACCGACCGCGCCCTGCGGCTGGACACCACGGTGATGCTCGTCGACGACCCGGTCAAGCGCGTCGACAACATGACGATGGCGTGGGGGTTGGAGGGCCGGGTGCCGTTCCTCGACCACGAGCTCGTCGAGCTCGCCGCGACGTGCCCGCCAGAGCTGAAGACCGCCTACGACGGCAAGGGCGTCCTCAAGGAGGCCGCTCGCAAGGTGATTCCGCACGAGGTCATCGACCGACCGAAGGGGTACTTCCCGGTGCCCGCGCTCAAGCATCTCCAGGGGCCGTACCTCGACCTGGTGAAGGACGCCTTGCGGAGTTCGTCCGCCCGCGACCGTGGCCTCTTCGCGCCCGCCGCGGTGGACCGGATGCTTGCCGACCCCAACGGGAACCTGACGCCGCTGCGCGGAAACCCGTTGTGGCAGATCGGATTGTTGGAGCTCTGGCTGGCCCGCCACGTCGACGGGGTCAAGTGACCATGACGGTGGTCCAGGACCTCGGCTGGGGGCGTCTGGTCTTCGGGCAGACGTGTGAGGATCCCGAGCAGTTCGGCACCGCACTCCGCGCCGAAGCGAGTGGGCGTCGCGACATCGGGATGTACCTCGACGCCCCGCACGTCTTCGTCGCCCTGCACCCGCAGGAGTTCTTCATCGACCCGAGCTTCACCTACCGGGTCGATCTGACGAAGCCGTTGGACTACGAGCCCGCCCCGGTTCCCGGTCTGTCGGTGCGCCCGGTGGCGACGGTCGAGGACTGCGCCGCGATCAACCAGATATACCTGCAGTGCCGCATGGTTCCCGCGGACGTCGACCTGATGTGGAACAACAGCCAACACGAGCCGCACATGGTGTATCTGGTCGTCACCGACGACGACACGGGCGCCGTGGTCGGCACGGTCACCGGCATCGACCACGCCCAACTGTTCGGCGACGACGAGAACGGTTCCAGCCTCTGGTGTCTCGCGGTGGACCCGACGCTGTCCCGGCCGGGGGTCGGGGGACTGCTCGTCCGGTCGCTCATCGAAGAGTTCATCCGGCGCGGACGCCATCAGATGGACCTGTCGGTGCTGCACGACAACGAAGGCGCGATCGCGCTGTACGAGCGAATGGGCTTCATCCGGGTGCCGGTCCTCGGTGTCAAGCGCAAGAACGCGATCAACGAAAAGCTCTTCGCGCCAGCAAAATCCGAAGAGGAACTGTCGCAGCTCAACCCGTACGCCCGCATCATCGCCGACGAAGCGATCTTGCGGGGCATCGCCGTTCAGGTGCTCGACGCCAAGGGCGGCTACCTCAAACTCACCCACGGCGGCACCAGCGTCGTGACGCGGGAGTCGTTGTCCGAACTCACCAACGCCGTCGCGATGAGTCGGTGCGACGACAAGCGCGTTGCCCGCCGTGTCGTCGCCGAAGCGGGAATCAGAGTGCCCAAGGGGCATTCGGTCACCTTCTCCGACGAGGACCACGAGTTTCTCAGGGAGGTGGGCTCGGTGGTGGTGAAGCCGGTCCGCGGCGAACAGGGAGCGGGTATCACCGTCGGTGTGACGCGGCCCGAGGACCTGGACCGCGCCGTCGAGTTCGCCGCCGAGCAGTGCCCCGACGTCCTGCTCGAAGAGCTTTGTCCCGGTGAGGATCTGCGCATCGTCGTCATCAACGGCAAGGTGATCGCCGCGGCGCTGCGACGTCCGCCCGAGGTCGTGGGCAGCGGTGACCACTCCATCCGCCAACTCGTCGAGGCGCAGAGCCGTCGCCGGGCGGCCGCCACCCACGGTGAGTCGGTGATCCCCGTCGACGACCTCACCGTCGACACCGTGCGCGAGGCGGGTTTCGACCTTGACGACGTGTTGCCACTCAACGAGCGGCTGACGGTGCGGCGCACGGCCAATCTGCACACCGGAGGCACCATCCGCGACGTGACGGACGACCTGAATCCGGTTCTCGCCAAGGTCGCGGTCGACGCGGCCGACGCGATTGGCATCCCGGTCACGGGGATCGACCTGATCGTGCCGTCCGTCGACGGCGACGAGTACGTCTTCATCGAGGCCAACGAACGCCCCGGGCTTGCCAATCACGAACCGCGGCCGACGGCGCAGGCGTTCGTGGACCTGCTCTTTCCTCGGACGGCCGCGACGCCGTGGGCGTGGCAGCCCACCCCCGTCCCCGGACATGACGCGCGGGACTGACATCGCTAAGCTCCCGGCCCGACGACGAACGAGACCGACGAACCTGGAAGGCAACCTTGACTGACCTCGCGACCACGCCCGCAGCACGGATGAGCGCCGACGACCGAAGCTGGATGGTCGACACGCTGCTCGCCCTGCTGCAGACCCCTAGCCCGTCGGGGCGCACGGACGCGGTGATGCAGTTGATCGGTGGCATCCTCGACGAGCTCGGCGTTCCGTTCACGCTGACGCGCCGCGGTGCGCTGACCGCGGAACTACCTGGTAAGTCGGCCACCACCGACCGGGCGATCGTCGTGCACGCCGACACCATCGGCTGCATGGTCCGTGACCTCAAGGACAACGGGCGCCTCGAGCTGATCCCGGTCGGCACCTTCTCGGCGCGCTTCGCCGCCGGCGCCCGTGTGCGCATCTTCACCGACGACAGCGACGACTTCATCACCGGAACAGTCATGCCGCTCAAGGCATCTGGGCACGCCTACGGCGACGAGATCGACACCCAGCCCACCGACTGGGAGCACGTGGAGGTCCGCGTCGACCGCAACGTGTCGACCCGCGAGGACCTGGTGAAGATCGGGCTCAACGTCGGCGACTTCGTGGCGTTCATCACCAGCCCGGAGCTCACCGAGGACGGCTTCATCGTTTCGCGCCACCTCGACGGCAAGGCGGGTGTCGCCGTCGCTCTGGCGCTGGCGAAGAACGTAATGGAGAACAAGATCGTCCTGCCTCACCGCACCACGATCATGGTCACCATCACCGAAGAGGTGGGCCACGGCGCAAGCAGCGGACTGCCGCCGGACGTCGCCGAGCTGGTGTCGGTGGACAACGCGGTGTGCGCGCCGGGACAGCACTCACTCGAGCACGGCGTCACCATCCCGATGGCCGACCTGCACGGGCCCTTCGACTATCACCTGACCCGCGGGCTGCTGCGGCTTGCCAAGGAGAAGGGAATCGCCCACGCGCGGGACATCTTTCGGTTCTACCGGTCCGACGCGGCGGCGGCGATCGAAGCGGGTGCCAACACCAGGGCGGCGCTGGTCGCGTTCGGGTTGGACGGCAGCCACGGCTGGGAGCGCAGCCACCTCGATTCGCTGGAGGCGTGCTATCTGCTGCTGGAGAGCTGGCTCGAGACCCCGCTGACGTTCGAGGCGTGGGACGCCAAGCCCTCTGGCAAGCTTCGCGACTTCCCGTCGTCGATGCAGCCCGCACCCAGCGAGCAGTGGGTCCCGCTGTCCCGCGGCGACCACACCGAGCCGGGCGACGTGTCGCCGGGCGAGCACTGGCCGCCGTCGGAGGGTCCGCAGGCCTAAACCGTCCTACCTGGCCGGGTCGAGGTGTTCAATCGAACCCATGCTGAGTCTGGAAGAGATCTCCGACCGCCTCGAAATCCAACAGCTCCTGGTCGACTACTCCACCGCGATCGACACGCGGCAGTTCGACGACCTCGACCGGGTGTTCACCCCGGACGCCTACATCGACTACCGCGCGATGGGCGGAATTGACGGCACCTTTGCGGACGTGAAGAAGTGGCTGTCGGAGGTGCTGCCAAACTTCCCGGCGTACTCCCATCTCATCGGCAACTTCGACGTCCGGGTCAACCGGCAAGCCGCGGGAGACACGGCCACCTCCCGGATCCTGTGCTTCAACCCGATGAAGCTTGGCGACGACGGCCAGATCCTGTTCTGCGGGCTCTGGTACGACGACGAGTTCGTCAGGACGGCGGACGGGTGGCGCATGACCCGGCGCGTCGAGACGAAGTGCTTCGACCGCATCGTCTGACGCGATTTCCGCCGATGGGGCGTGGTCTGGCAGAATGGGCGGCTGTCTGACGGGCGACCCCGGTTCGACGCGAGATCGGCGCATCTGCCACTCGCTCGATGCGCTGCCCGTCGGTCACACACGCAAGGCAAAACCGGACCGAGCAATCCGCTCGCGTCGCTGAATTGCCAGCGTGGCAATCACAGGAGAAGTCGTTTCACATGGCTGTCAAGATCAAGCTCGCCCGCTTCGGCAAGATTCGCAACCCCCAGTACCGCATCTCGGTCGCCGACGCTCGTAACCGTCGCGACGGTCGCGCCATCGAGGTCATCGGCAAGTACCACCCGAAGGAAGATCCCAGCTTCATCGAGATCGACTCCGAGCGTGCGCAGTACTGGCTGAGCGTGGGCGCGCAGCCCACCGAGCCCGTCCTCGCGCTGCTGAAGATCACCGGTGACTGGCAGAAGTTCAAGGGCCTGCCGGGCGCCGAGGGCACCCTGCGCGTCAAGGAGCCCAAGGTCAGCAAGCTGGACCTGTTCAACGCCGCTCTCGCCGCCGCCGACGACGCCCCCACGGGTGACGCGACCACGGCCAAGAAGAAGAAGGCGCCTGCCAAGAAGGCCGACGACGCCGCGCCTGCCGCTGAGGCCGCCGAGGCACCCGCCGACGCCGCAGTCGCCGACGCCGCCACCGAATGAGCACTGTCGTCGTCGACGCCGTCGAGCACCTGGTGCGTGGCATCGTCGACAACCCCGATGACGTCAGGGTCGACCTGGTGACCAATCGTCGTGGGCGCACCGTCGAGGTGCACGTGCACCCCGACGACCTCGGCAAGGTCATCGGCCGTGGTGGCCGCACCGCGACGGCGCTGAGGACGTTGGTCGCCGGCATCGGCGGCCGCGGCATCCGCGTCGACGTGGTGGACACGGATCAGTAGAAGCCCAGTAGGCGATTCGACAATGGACCTCGTCGTCGGACGTGTCGTCAAGGCGCACGGTATCGGCGGCGAGGTCGTCGTCGACGTCCGGACTGACGATCCCTACGAGCGCTTTGCGCCAGGGAGCACCCTGCGGGCCAGGGCGCGGGACAAGACGGAGCGACGCCTCGTCGTCGACTCGATGCGCGAACACAGTGGGCGGCTGCTGGTGCGCCTGGAGGGCGTCGCCAGCCGTGGCGCGGCAGATGCGTTGCGCGGCAGTCTCTTCGTCGTCGACGTGGCGGATCTGCCCCCGATCGACGATCCCGACGAGTTCTACGACCACCAACTCGAAGGCCTCCGGGTGCGCACCACGGCCGGTCTGGACGTGGGCACCGTCGCCGAGGTGCTGCACACCGCGGCGGGGGAGATCCTGGCGGTGCGCCCCACCGAGGGCGACGGTCCGGAGATCCTGGTCCCGTTCGTCGGCGCCATCGTGACCGCGGTGTCGCTGGAGGACGGTGTCGTCGAGATCGACCCGCCCGACGGCCTTCTGGACCTGGACTCGATCTAGTGCGACGCCATGCGTGTTGACGTCCTCACCATCTTTCCCGACTATCTCGCCCCTCTTCGGCAGTCGTTGCCCGGCAAGGCAATCGACAACGGCATCATCGAGATTGCCGTCCACGACCTCCGGCGCTGGACCTACGACGTGCACCACTCGGTGGACGACTCTCCGTACGGTGGCGGCCCCGGCATGGTCATGAAGGCACCCGTGTGGGGTGAGGCTCTCGACGAAGTCTGCACGCCCGACACGCTTCTCGTCGTTCCGACCCCGGCGGGCCTGCCCTTCCGCCAGGCCGACGCGCAGCGGTGGAGCACCGAGGCGCACCTCGTCTTCGCGTGCGGCCGCTACGAGGGCATCGACCAGCGGGTCGTCGACGACGCGTCACGCAGGATGCGTGTCGAGGAGGTGTCCATCGGCGACTACGTCCTGGCCGGTGGGGAATCCGCGACTCTCGTCATGATCGAGGCCGTCGTCCGGCTTCTCCCGGACGTGCTCGGCAATCCCGTGTCACATCAAGACGATTCACACTCTGACGGTCTGCTCGAGGGGCCCAGCTACACCAGGCCTTCCAGCTGGCGCGGGCTCGACGTGCCCCCCGTGCTGCTGTCCGGTGACCACGCCAAGGTGGCCGCGTGGCGTCGCGAGCAGTCGTTGCAGCGCACGCGCGAACGTCGACCGGACCTGTTGCCCGAATAGACCTACCTAGATGCGGCCGCCCGGGAACATCGTCTTGACGGCCTCGGTGATGGTCTCGCGTGCGGTGGCGGAATTGCCGGCCTGCATCGACGCGATCACCATGACGTAGCGGCGGTCCTGCCCGATCACGCCGGTCGACAGGTGCATCCAGTCGGCTCCGACGCAGCACATCCAACCTTGCTTGACCGCGACGGGTTCGGCGAACAGTCCGTCGGGAATGCCGAACCGCTGCGGGTACACGCCGCCCGGTTGGGTGCCGTCCAGCGCCAGCGGGGCCGACTGCGCCAGGTTGGCGAGGATGACACTGGCTTGCTCGGGCGGAAGGCCGCCCGTGCCTGACAACATCATGTCGTAGTAGCGCACCAGGTCGGCCGCGGTGCTGATGGTGTTCCACCACCGGCCGTTGGTCGGCGGACGCGTCGACGCCAACCCGTACCGGGCCGCGACGCGCGTGACGATGGCGTTGCCTCCGCTGCGGTTCCAGAAGACCTCGGCCGCGCTGTCGTCGGACTGGCGCAGCATCCGGTCGAAGTTGACGTGGTCCTCGGGGGAGAGCTGCGTCTGTCCCTTCGACACCTGCAGCAGCAGGTCGTCGGCGATGAAGAGCTTGACCACCGAGGCGATCGCGATGGTCGTCGAGTTTCCGTTGGACACCATCTGGCCGGTGTTGCGGTCCAGGACCAACGCCGTGATGTCGGCCCCGTCGGCGGCTGCGGCGGTGGTGGCTTGCCGTTCCCTCATCTCGAGTCCGCTGAACGCGGCGGCCGGCTCGTCGGGCGGGGCCTCCGGAAGGGGTGCCATGCTGCCCAGCGGGGCGACGACGGTGAGTGCAGGCGTGGCGGGGTCTGGCGGGGTGCCGTACACCTTGGCCTCGCAGCCCGAGGCGACAGTGACGACCGTCGCCGCGAACGCAGAGACCATCAGCAGCTTGGACGGCTGCCGGAACATGGCTCTCCCTGGACGATTGCGGTGGATAACTGCGGTGGATATGTGTACCCAACCCTAACCGCTCTGCATCCGCCACGCGTCCGTAGCGGAGTGGGAGACTCGGTGTTCGTCGGCTCAGGATTTCGCCGTTACTCGCCCCATCTGGCACAATCGAGCAGTTGCCTACGCACGGTGGGGATGAGTCGTCCCCTCCTGGTGCGAGAAGCGCGAAGACCACGGTCCGGTGACACGTCGCACGTCGACGTGATGCCTACGGCCGCAACCGAGATCACGATTACATGATCCGAACAACGAGGAAGTGTCACCGATGAACACCCTGGACTTCATCGACCAGCCGTCGCTGCGCGACGACATCCCAGCCTTTGGTCCTGGCGACACCGTGAACGTTCACGTGAAGGTCATCGAGGGTTCCAAGGAGCGCGTCCAGGTCTTCAAGGGCGTCGTGCTCCGTAGGCAGGGCGGCGGAGTCCGGGAGACCTTCACCGTGCGCAAGGAGAGCTACGGCGTCGGCGTCGAGCGCACCTTCCCGCTGCACTCCCCGAACATCGACCACATCGACGTCGTCACCCGCGGTGACGTGCGGCGCGCGAAGCTGTACTACCTGCGCGAACTGCGTGGCAAGAAGGCCAAGATCAAGGAAAAGCGCTGATCGTCGTCGGCGGCACGCCCGGACGGGTGTGACGGTTGGATCCCGAGCAGCGCGGCGCCGAGCGTCGCGCTGACTACTCTGGCGACGTGACCGGATCCGCCGAGGCCCCCGACGCCGCCGATCGAGACATCGTCGATCAAGACGCCGTCGATCAAGACGCCGTCGATCAAAAGAACGGCGACGGGGATCCGCCGAAGAAGCGCGGCGCCGTCCGCGAAGCGGCCATCCTGCTGAGCATCGCGCTGGTGCTGTACTACGTGATGCTGACGTTCATCGCCCGGCCGTACCTGATTCCGTCCGAGTCGATGGAGCCGACGTTGCACGGCTGCGCCGGCTGCGTCGGCGACCGGATCATGGTCGACAAGGTCACCTACGACTTCTCGACGCCGGAGCCCGGTGACGTCATCGTCTTCAAGGGTCCGCCGGCGTGGAACATCGGCTACAAGTCGATCCGTTCCGACAGCACCCCGATCCGATACCTGCAGAACACGCTGTCCTTCATCGGCTTCGTCCCTCCTGACGAGAACGACCTCGTCAAGCGGGTCATCGCGACCGGCGGCCAAACGGTGGAATGCCGCGCCGCCACCGGGCTGACCGTCGACGGCAAGAAGCTCAACGAGCCGTACCTCGACGTCAACACGATGATGGCCGACCCGTCGATCTACCCCTGCCTCGGCAACGAGTTCGGTCCGGTGAAGGTGCCGGAGAACCGCTTGTGGGTGATGGGGGACAACCGCACGCACTCGGCCGACTCGCGCGCCCACTGCACCAACTTGCCTGCGGATGCCCAGAAGGGCCTGCTGTGCACCGGTGACCCGATGGCGGGCACGGTTCCCGTCGACAACGTGATCGGCAAGGCGCGCTTCATCGCCTGGCCGCCCGGTCGCTGGGGCAGCGTCTCGGCCGTCAACCCGCAGACCTCGCAGTAGGAGCCCTCTTGCCGGCGACCTGGCCGCCTCGAGCCGTCATCCGCAAGTCCGCGGGGTTGCGCACGATCGAATCCGCCCTCTACCGGGGCGGATTGGGTCCGGTGGCCGGAGTCGACGAGGTGGGGCGGGGCGCGTGCGCCGGGCCGCTCGTCGTCGCGGCCTGCGTGCTTGGACCCAATCGATTGGAGAGCCTGGCGGCGCTCGACGACTCGAAGAAGCTCAACGAACGCGAACGCGAGCGCCTCTTCCCGTTGATCCGGCGTTACGCGCTGGCCTACCACGTGGTCTTCATCCCGTCGACGGAAGTCGACCGGCGCGGGGTGCACGTCGCCAACATCGAGGGCATGCGCCGTGCGGTGGCCGGGCTGCCGCTTCGGCCGGGTTACGTTCTGAGCGACGGCTTTCGGGTACCGGGGCTGCCGATGCCGTCGCTGCCGGTGGTCGGTGGTGACGCCGCGGCGGCCTGCATCGCGGCCGCCAGCGTGCTCGCCAAGGTCAGCAGGGACCGGCTGATGGTGCAGATGGAGTCGAGCCACCCCGGGTACGGCTTCGCCGTGCACAAGGGATACAGCACGCCGTTTCACACCGCGGCGCTGGCCGAGCGGGGCCCCTGCAGCGAGCACCGGTTCTCGTTCGTCAACGTGCGTCGGCTGTCGGTTGGGGAGGCCGGGCAGCATGCCGAAATCGGCTGAGGAAAGATGTACATCACACCGAACGAAGGACCACTGAACCGATGAGTGCCGAAGATCTCGAGAAGTACGAAACCGAGATGGAGCTCTCGCTGTACCGCGAATACAAGGACATCGTGGGGCAGTTCAGTTACGTCGTGGAGACCGAGCGCCGGTTCTACCTCGCGAACAGCGTCGAGCTGGTGCCGCGCAACGCCGACGGCGAGGTCTACTTCGAGCTCCGGTTGGCCGACGCGTGGGTGTGGGACATGTACCGACCCGCCCGCTTCGTCAAGCAGGTCCGGGTGATCACGTTCAAGGACGTGAACATCGAAGAGGTCGAGAAGCCCGAGCTGCGACTCCCCGACTGACGTGCCCACCCAGCCCACCGCCGTCGTCACCGGGGCCAGCCGAGGGGCCGGCCGTGGTATCGCCACCGCGCTGTTGTCGGCGGGGTGGCGGGTGTACCTGACCGGGCGCACGATCACCGACTCGGGTGACGGCGGAATCCCCGTCACCGTCGACCACCGCGACGACGCCCAGGTTGCCACGCTTTTTGAGCGGGTCTCCGACGAATGCGGCTCGCTCGACCTGCTGGTCAACAACGCCGCGGCGATCAGCGACCGGTTGACGTCGTCGAAACCGTTCTGGGAGAAGCCACTCGAGCTGGGCGACGTGCTCGACGTCGGGCTGCGCTCGTCCTACGTCGCGTCGTGGCACGCCGCGCGGCTGATGGTGCCGCACCGCCGCGGGTTGATCGTGTTCACCTCGTCGCCGGGTTCGGTGGTTTACATGCATGGTCCTGCATACGGCGCTCAGAAGGCGGGAGTCGACAAGATGGCCGCCGACATGGCGGTCGACTTCGAGGGCACTGGCGTGACGACCCTGTCGATCTGGATGGGCATCCTGCTTACCGAGAAGTTCCGCAGCGCCTTCGACGGCCACCCCGACGCGCTCGCCGAGACGGCCAAGCACGCCGAGACACCGGAATTCACCGGGCACCTGGTCGACGCGCTGTGGCGCGATCCGCGGCTCGGCGAACTCACCGGTCGGACCGTGATCGGCGCCGAGCTGGCGACGCGCTACGGCATCACCGACGTCGACGGCCGCCAGCCGCCGTCGCACCGGGCGACGTTCGGGGCGCCTCGGGAACCGAGCGGCGTCGTCGTACGCTGAGACGATGCGATCTGCACCTGAGTCCTGGCTGACCGACATGGACGGCGTCCTCGTCCACGAGGAGCGTGCCCTGCCGGGTGCCGCCGAGTTCCTTCAGCGACTCGCGGAGAAGAAGCGGCCCTTCCTCGTGCTGACCAACAACTCGATCTTCACCCCGCGCGACCTCGCGGCCCGACTGCTGCGCTCCGGCCTCGAAGTGCCGGAGGAGGCGATCTGGACCTCGGCCCTGGCGACCGCCGCGTTCCTGCACGACCAATTGCCGGGCGGCTCGGCCTACGTCATCGGCGAGGCCGGCCTGACGACGGCGTTGCACGAGGTGGGTTACACGCTGACCGACACCGGCCCCGACTTCGTGGTCCTCGGCGAAACGCGGACGTACTCGTTCGAGGCGATCACCAAGGCCATCCGGTTGATCGGTGCCGGCGCCCGCTTCATCGCGACCAATCCCGACGTGACCGGTCCGTCGGCGGAGGGGCCGACGCCTGCCACCGGCTCCGTCGCGGCGCTCATCACCAAGGCCACCGGCCGTGAGCCGTACTTCGTCGGCAAGCCCAACCCGATGATGTTCCGGAGTGCACTCAACCGCATCGAGGCGCACTCGGAGAGCACCTTCATGGTCGGGGACCGGATGGACACCGACGTCGTCGCAGGCATCGAGGCGGGGTTGGAGACCATCCTGGTGCTCACCGGGTCGACCAACGTGGCCGACATCCAGAAGTACCCGTTCCGGCCGAGCCGGGTTCTCGACTCCATCGCCGACGCCGTCGAGCTCATCTGACCGTGACCGTCCGGGACGCCGCGACGCCGTTGGCCGGAGTGCGGGTCGTCGAGATCTCCAGTTTCGTCGCGGTGCCGTTGGCAGGCATGACGTTGGCCCAACTGGGCGCCGAGGTGATCCGCGTCGACCCCGTCGGGGGCGCCGCCGATTATCACCGGTGGCCCGTCACCGCCGACGGCGACAGCATCTACTGGGCCGGGCTGAACAAGGGCAAGCTGTCCGCGGCGGTGGACGTCCGGTCCGCCGCCGGGCAGGAGCTGATCACCCGGCTCGTCGTCGACTGCGGCATTCTGATCACCAATGTCGCCGGGCGCCAATGGCATTCATACGAAGAGCTGGTGAAGCTCCGGCCCGACCTCATTCACGTCGAGGTGTCGGGACGGGCGGACGGCGGTACGGGGGTCGACTACACCGTCAACGCCGGGGTCGGCTTTCCGTTGGTGACGGGGTCACCGGGATCCGCCGCCCCGGTGAACCACGTGCTGCCCGCATGGGACGTCGCCTGCGGGCTGTACGTGGCGCTGGCGGTGACGGCCGCCCTACGCCACCGCGACGCCACCGGGGAGGGACAGCGCGTCGGCATACCCCTGGAGAACGTCGCCCTCGCCACGGCGGGCAATCTGAGTTTCTTGACCGAGGTGATGGTCAACGGGGTGGCGCGCGAGCGCATCGGCAACTCGATCTACGGGCAGTACGGCCAGACGTTCGTCAGCGGCGACGGGGCGTCGTTCATGGTCGTCGCACTCACCGGGCGGCACTTCCGTGATTTGGCCGAGCTGACGGGGACGACCAAAGCCGTTGCTGCGCTTGGTGATGCGCTCGGTGCCGATTTCGGTGACGAGGGGCAGCGGTATCGCCACCGCGACGCGCTGACGGGATTGTTCACGGTGTGGTTCACCGATCACACCGCCGAGGAGATCGGCGCCGCGCTGTCGTCGACGTCGGTGCTGTGGGAGCGCTATCGCACGTTCGCCGAGACCGCGAGCGACCCGAAGGTGACCGACAACCCGCTGTTCAGCACACTCGACCAGCCGCGTATCGGTACTCATCTGGCGCCGGGGCTGCCGCTGAAGGTCGACGGCGCCTACCGGCCCGCGGTTCCGGCGCCCGCGCTCGGCGACCACACCGCGGAGGTGCTGCGGGACCGACTTGGCTTGTCGGAGGACGAAATTCGCCTGCTGACCGAGGCGGGCACCGTCTCGTGAGCGCGTTGCTACGACTGCTCGACGTCAGGTCGGATGGTTCCGAGGACTCGTGGGTCGGCGCGGCCAGCGGTCCCGAGGGCAAGCGCGCGTTCGGCGGTCAGTTCATGGGACAGTCGCTGGCCGCCGCCGCCCGCACGGTCGAGCCAGCCAAGCGCCCCGTCAACATGCATCTGCAGTTTCTGCGCGGCGGTGAGGCCGGCGACGACGTCGACTACTCCGTGGAGCGCGTCTTCGACGGCAGGACCGCCTCGGCCCGCCGGGTGGTGTCGCGGCAGGCGGACCGCGTGATCACGGTGGCCAGCGTCTCGTTCTCGCTGCCCCTTGCCGGACCGGAGCACGGCCACGTCGAGGCGTTGCCGGAGGATCCCGAGACCCTGCCGCAAACCGGACCGCCGGGTCCTGCTCCGTCGATGCCGTTGGACGAGATCGACATTCGCGTGGTCGACGACCGGTCGACGGGTGAGTTCGTCAGACGGCTCTGGTGGCGGGTCTTGGTGCCGGTTCCCGAGGATCCGCTGCTGCACGACGCGATCGCGGCGTACGTGTGCGACGTCTACATGATCGACCCCGCCCTGCAGGCGCACGGCCACTCGATGGCGGCCCGCACCCATCGCAGCGGCACGACGGACTCGTCGATCTGGTTTCACCGACCGGTGCGCGCCGACCGATGGAACCTGTTGGAGACCAGGTCGCCCGCGGCGGCGCGGGGTCGTGGCGTCATCACAGGCAGCCTGCTCGGGGCGGACGGCGGCATCGCGGCGACCCTGGTGCAGGAGGGGCTCATCGCCGAGCGGGAGCAGCAACCCTAGAGCCGATTGGCCGAGCGCCGACGAGGCGAATCCGTCTGCGCGCCATGGTCAGCAGCAACGTCAGGATCACCCCCACGACGAGGGACGCGACGACGCCAAGCAGGCGGTGCTCCCCGAATAGCGGATACACCTGGTAGTGCACCAGGTAGATCAGGAGCGACGCCTCGGCAAGTACGCCCGCCGCCACGGTGAACGCCGACGGGCAGCGTATGGCGGGCAGCCAGATCAGCAATGCCAGGCCGGTGAACACCAGCAGCTCCCGGTTCGGGTTGCCGAAGTAACCGACGATCCCGACGGCGAGCATCGCGGTGACGACCGCGCGCTGCCAGACGGTCGTGGCCTTCGACGCCGCCCAGCCAATGGCGAAGAACCAGAAGGCCAGAACGGTGAACCATGCCTCGCGGCCCATGCCGAAGCCGTCGAAACGGACCGCCAAACCCGCTGCCACGAACGCACACGCCCACGCGAACGGCCGGCGTCGTTCCAATCGGTCGGCAAGGGGCGTCGCGCACACCAGCGCCAACGCCACCAGAACCCAGACCACGACTTCGACGAACCACAGCCTGCCCGCCGTCATGCTGTCGTCAGGGCCGAGGAACTTGTTGGCCAGCAGCAGATTCGACGCGGTGTAGTCGTCGGTGATCACCAACGCGATGGCCACCCACGCGACCGCGGGCCCGACGATCCACGCGATGGTGCTCACCAGGTGCCTGAGGCGTTGGGCGCGGGGTAACGGAGTCAGGCAGAACCGTCCGAAGTTGTACCCGGCGATGCCGAGCAGCACGTGCGCACCGCCCCACAGCGTGTACAGCCCGGCGTGCGAACCGACGACCAGGACGATGGCGACGGCCCGCAAGGCGACGCTGGTCTCCAGCGTGGTGCCCCACCACCGCCGGGTTCTCCTGGTCGCCTCCAGGTCGCGCAGCGGCAGCCGTGGCCAGTCGGCGGGCAGATGGCCGAGCGCACGCTCCAGTCGCACCGACATCGCCACATACGACAGCGAGTTGCCGCCGAGGTCGACGAAACTGGCCCCCGGGTCGACCGACGCGGCGTCGAGGTGAAGGACGTCGGCGAACAGCCCACGAAGGTCCGCGTCGTCTCGCTGCGTTGGCCCGGTGCGAGCGGCCAGAGCGCGGACGGCGGGAAGGTCGGGTTTGCCCGACGGCAGCCTCGGGATCTCGTCGACGTCCAGAACGCGGACGGCGGAGCGGGGAAGCCCCGAGGCGTCAGCGGCGAGGAGTGCGACGTCGCACCTTGGGGGTCGGTCGGTCGCCGCCACCAGCAGGGCGCCGTCACCCTCGGTGCAGACCGCCGTCACCGCCGCGTTCTGCAAGGCGGTCTCGACGCGTTGCAGGTCGATGCGGAGGCCGTAGAGCTTCACGAACCGGCTGATCCGGCCGACCACCTCGTAGAGGCCGTCGGGGCGTCGACGCGCGAGGTCGCCGGTGTGGAGGGCGTCGACTGTGTGGCCCGTCGCCAGGTCGTCGGGGGTGTGCGCGTAGCCCATCATCACGCCAGGGCCGCGGTAGACGAGCTCCCCGGTCTGGTCTTCCATCCCGTCCACGGGGACGACGTTGAACGCGCCACCGGGGATGGGCACCCCGATCGAGGTCGGGTTGTCGTAGGCGAGTTCCGGTGGCAGATAAGCCATTCGGGCGGTCGCCTCGGTGGCGCCGTACATCACGAACAGGTGCCAGCCGCGGCGTCGACCGAGCTGGGCGTACCGCCGGACCGTGTCGGGGGCGAGCCGGCCGCCGGCCTGGGTGACGTAGCGCAGGTGCGGCAGTGACATGTCGTCGAACCCGATGCGATCCAACAGGTCGAACGTGTGGGGGACGCCCGCGAACGTCGTCCCGCGGTGTGCGTGCATCAGGTCCCAGAACCCGTCGTCGACGACCGAGTCGTCGGTGAGGATGAGGCCTGCGCCACGCAGCAGATGACTGTGAACCACCGAGAGGCCGTAGCAGTAGGACATGGGCAATGTCGTTGCGGCCCTGTCGGTGTGGCGGATGTCGAGATAGGTGGCAATGGCCTCGGCGTTGGACGCCAGGTTGGTCCTCGACAGTCGCACCAGTTTCGGCGACCCCGTGCTGCCGGAGGTGGACAGCAGCAGGGCGAGATCGGGATGGACTTCGTGCGCGGGACGGTGGCGGTGCAGCACCGAGCCGTCGCGGATCACCACGTCGGGGTCGTAGGCGTCGACCATCGCGGTGTGGTCGGCACCAGCCGGAACGGGCAGCACGACGTGGCCACCTGCGAGCGCGCCGAGGTAGTTCACCAGGGTGTCGACGTCGTTGCGGGTCTCGAGCAGGACCAGTCTGCGCCGGGAGCCGAGGTCCGAGGCGCTGGCCGCGACGTGGTCGGCGAGCTCGCGGTATGACAGTCTTCGGTCGACCGTCAGCAGCGCGGAATCCTCGCCGCGCGAGGCGAGGTGCTCGACGAGTCGGCCGAACATCACGGCCGCTCGTCGAGTGTCGCCGCGGTCCCTACGACGTCGACGCGGACCTTGGCGTCGACCGTCGGTGGATTCAGCCCGTGCTGGCGGACGGTGATCGGTTCGCCCCCGCCGACGTCGACGACGAGGAGGACGTCGTGCCCGCGGAACTCCGAGGACAGCACCGTGCCCACGCCCGCCCCGCGGTCGCCGTCGGACACGGTGGTCGCGACGAGTTGTTCGGGCCGCAGCACGAGGGTCGCGGACCCGTCGGCGGCGCCGTCCCGCACGGGCACCCGGCCCAACGAGCAGTCGGCGACGCGCGCGGTGATCGTGGCAGGCAACAGCACGCAGTCTCCGAGGAACCGGGCGGTGAACTCGTCACCTGGCGCGAAGTACACCTGTTGTGGGGTACCGACTTTGGTGAACCGGCCGTCGCGCATCACGGCGACCTGGTCGGCGATGGACAGGGCTTCCTCTTGATCGTGGGTGACCAGGAGCGTCGTCACTCCTGCCTCGGCGAGGAGCTTCGCGACGGCCTTGCGGGTGGACGCACGCAGGCCGGTGTCCAGCGCGCTGAACGGTTCGTCGAGCAGCATCAGCGCGGGTTCGCGGGCGAGCGCCCGTGCGAGTGCCACCCGTTGTTGTTGCCCGCCCGAGAGTTGGTGTGGTCGGCGGCTCGCCATGTCCGCATCGAGGGACACCGTGGCGAGCAGTTCGGCGACCCGGGTGCGGGTGCCGCGGGCGCTGCCGCTCAACCCGTAGGCGATGTTCTGGCCGACCGTCAAGTGCGGGAACAGGGCGCCGTCCTGCGCGACGTAGCCGACGTCCCTTCGGTGCGCGGGGACGCAGTCGCCGGCGTCGGCGACGGTGCGTTCGCCGATGGCAATGGTGCCGGCATCGGGCGTCTCGAAACCCGCGACCAGGCGCAGCAGCGTGGTCTTGCCGCAGCCCGACGCGCCGACGACCGCCGTGACCGTGCCCGCCGGCACGCTCAGGTCGACGCCGTGCAGGATCTGCTCACCACCGAAATGCTTTGCCAGGCCGACGATCTCGAGTGCACTTCCGGTCACAATGCGGCCGCCTTCGTCGACTGGCGGAACAGCACGAGCGTCACCGGCACGGACAGGGCCACCAGCAGCAGCGCGTACGGGGCGGCGGCGGCGTAGTCCAGCTCGCTGCTCAGCGACCAGAACCGCATCGCCAGCGTGCTGGTGCCGGTCGGGGCCAGCAGCAGGGTGGCGGTCAGCTCGGTGGCGACCGCGACGAACACCAGCGACGCGCCCGCCGCGGCGGCGGGGGCGGTGAGCCGCAGCGTGATTCGCATGAGCGTTCGGGTGGGGGACACGCCAAGCGATCGTGACGCCTCCTCGATTCCCGGGGGGATCTGGGCCAGGCCGGACCGCAGGTTGACCATCGCACGGGGCATGAACAGCAGCACGTACGCCGCCAGCACCAGCGCGACGGTTTGGTAGAGCGACGGTGCGACGCGGATGGCCACGGTTACCAAGGCCAGCGCGGTGACGATTCCCGGCATGGAGCTGGTGACGAAGTTGGAACCCTCCACGAACCGGGCGAACACTCCGCGGTACCGCACCGCAACCCAGGCGAACGGAAAGGCGAGCACGGTCGTCGCCACCGCGGCCACCGCTGCCAGACCCGCTGTCTGCGCGGTCGCGGACGCGATCTCGCCGTCGGTCCAGACGCTCGGGCCGCCGATCCACAGCCAGCGGGCAATGGTCCAGACGGGCACTCCGAGCGCCACCGCGGCGAGGACCAGGAGTGCTGAGAAGGCAGGGAAAGCCTTGCCTGCCAACCGATGCGGTGAGAGACGACGGGCAGCACCGGAGCCGACTCTGGCATATCTGGCCGTGCCGCGGGCGGCCGCCTCGCCGACCAGCAGCACCAGGCAGAGCAGAACCAGAACGCCCGCGAGGGTGCTGCCCGCCGCGCCGTCGAACGTGGCCTGGAACTGTTCGAAGATGGCCGTCGTCAGGGTGGGGAAGCGCAGCATCGCGAACGCACCGTATTCGGCAAGCAGGTGCACGCCGATCAACAGTCCGCCGCCGAGGATCGCGAGGCGCAACTGGGGGAGGACCACCCGCCAGAAGGCGCCGGTCGGGCTGGATCCCAACGCCCTTGCCGATTCCTCCATGGCGGGGTCGAGCCTGCGCAGCGTCGCCGACGCGGGCACGTAGACGAAGGGGAAGTAGGACGTGGTCGCGACCAGGATTCCGGCCCAGAAGCCGTGCAACGACGGCACAACGCTGACCCACGCATAGCTGTTGACGAACGCGGGCACCGCCAGTGGCGCGACGAGCAGCGGCCGCCACAGCGAGCGCCCCGGCACGTCGGTGCGCTCCACCAGCCAGGCCGCACCGACGCCGAGTACCACGCACAGCGGCACCGTCACCACGACGAGTCCGATTGTGTTGACCAGTAATTCGACCACCCGCGGGCGGGCGACGAGCGCGTAGACCTCAGACGGTCCGGTGGCGACCACCGACCAGACGACGTAGCCCAGCGGCACGAAGGTCGCCGCGACGACAATCGCGACGGCGCCGACGAGGACCGGCCCTGGCCGCTCAACGGATGCTGGGCGGCGCGCCGCCGCGACCGTGTCGGTGATCACCTACCGCGCCATCTAGAGTAGGCCGGCCGTCGTCATCAAGTCGGTGACCTTCTTGGAGTCGAGGTCCGACGGGTTGACTGCCGGAGCCTGCAGGTCGGCCAGCGGTACCAGCGCCGGGTTGGCGGGAACGCCGCTGGCGACCGGGTACTCGAACGAGGTGCCCTTCTCGAGCACCTCTTGGCCGGCCTTGCTCGTCACGAACGCGAGGAACTTCTGCGCGTCGTCCTTCTTCTTGCTCGAATTCAGCACGCCGCCACCGGAAATGGAGACGAACGCGCCCGGGTCCTGGTTGCGAAAATAGTGTAGGGCGGTGTTGCCGCTGATCTCCTTGGTCTTGGCCTGATCGCGGAACCAGTAGTAGTGATAGATGACGCCGCCGTCGACCTCGCCTGCGTTGACCGCCCGCAGCGTCGCGATGTTGTCCTGGAAGATCTCCGCGCCCGACTTCATCCCGGCCAGCCACGCGGCCGTCGCGGGCTCCCCGGTGAGGTCCAGGATGGCCGCCACGATGGCTTGGAAGTCCGGCTTGACGGGCGGCGCGCCCCAGCGGCCCTTCCACTCCGGCTTCTCGAGATCCATGATCGACTTGGGGAGCTGAGCCTCGGTGAGCTTGGACGTGTTGTAGGCGAAGACGGTGGTGCGCGCGGCGACGCCGGTCCACTTGTTGGTGGCGGGCCGGTACTGCGCGGGTACTTGCGCGACGGTGGCGGGGTCGACGTCGGCGAACAGGCCTGCCTTCTCGACGGCGGCCATGGCGGGAGAGTTCTCGGTGAGGATGACGTCGGCAGGCGACGATGCGCCCTCGGCGATCAACTGGTTGCCCAGTTCGGTGTCGCCGCCCTGGCGATAGGTGACCTTGATGCCGGTCTCCTTGGTGAAGGCTTCGATCCACTCCTTGGTCAACGACTCGTGCTGCGCGTTGTAGATCAACAGCCCGTCGGACTCGTCGGATGCCGACGAGCACGCCGTCGCGCTTGCGACGAGGACGACGGCGGTCAGCAGGACGCCGAGCCGCCTCCAAGGTGATCGCATCGAGTACATCCCTTCCGCGCAGGTCGTGGCCCGGCAGTCGTCATACAGGTGAGGGTTACCTAAGCAACATACCTGGGAGGTGTGGAGGAGAAGTTCCGTTGCCAAGACGACAGGTTGGCGATTCTGTACGTTGGCTGAGACACGGCAGGCCCGGCTCGACATCCGAAGGACCCACCCCATGAATCTGTTTGCCTCATCCTTGCGCCGCAGTGCCACCGGGATCGTCGGCGCGTGCGCGATCGGAGCCGTCGCCGCCGGTGTCGGCGTCCTGCCAACGGCTGGCGCCGCGCCGTGCAAGGCCAGTGGGTTCGCCGCGACGGCCAGCGGCGTGTTGAGTTCGGCGGGTGCCTACCTGGACGCACATCCGGCTGCCGACGACGTGCTGACCGCCGCGGCGAGCCAACCGCCGGAGGTGGCGCGGTCAAGCGTGCGTGGCTACTTCCTGGGCCATCCCGGCGAGTTCTTGGACCTGCAGCGGATCGTGCAGCCGCTCAAGGACGTCAAGGCTCAGTGCGGCGTCGACCTGTCGCCGAGCCAGTTGGCCTCGTTGTTCGAGGCGCTGGCGGAGTAGCTCACGGGCCGAAGACGCCGGCGTTGACGCCGGCCATGGTCAGGGCCACCGAGCGTCGAACGTCGGCGGTCGAGATCGGGGCCGTGTCGGTCAGGAAGCGGTAGTACAGCGGCGCCGACAGGTGTCGGATCACCTCGCGCGCGTCGACGCCATCCGGGGCCTCGCCGCGCTCGACCGCGTCTGCGACGACGTGTGACACCTCGTCGACGCGCTTTTGGTAGAAGGTCGCCAGGGCGTTGGCAGTGGTCGCGTCGCAGGTGGCGGTCGCGACGATGGCCTTGAACAGCGGGCCTTGGCGCGGGTCGGTCAACGTGCGACGGATCAGTTTTGCGGCGGCCAGCAGGTCGGTCGCCAGCGAGCCGGTGGCCGGGTGCGGCAACGAGGTGTCCGCCATGTCGACCAGCAGATCGGCGACGAGTGCCGCAACCGTTCCCCACCGCCGGTAGACGGTGGACTTGCCGACCCCGGCCCGCTCGGCGACCGTGGCCAATTCGACGCCCCCGAGGCCGGATTCGACGAGTAGGTCGGCGGTGGCGCGCAGGACCGCGTCCCTGACGGCGGCGGTGCGGCCGCCAGGTCTGGTCACGGCGGTCATGCGCCCATCGTAACGGGACCGCAGTGTCGTTAAGCCCAGATTGGTGTTAACCTCACTAACGGGAACATCGTCTCGTTAGGGAGTTGGCGTGGAATATCGACAGGTGGGCGATTCGGGATTGGTCGTCTCCGAATTGAGCTTTGGTGCAGCAACATTCGGTGGCCGAGGCGACTTCTTCGAAGCGTGGGGGTCCGTCGACGTCGACGAGGCACGCCGCATGGTTGACGCATGTCTGGACGCCGGCATCACGCTGTTCGACACGGCCGACGTCTACTCCGACGGCGCGTCCGAGGAGGTGCTCGGGGCCGCGTTGAAGGGCAGGCGTGACCAGGTGCTGATCTCGACGAAGGCCGGACTGCCGGTCGGTGCCGGACCCGGCCAGGCGGGAACCTCCCGCTCGCGGCTCATCGAGGCGGTGGACAGCGCCCTGCGTCGCCTCGACACCGACCACGTCGACCTCTTCCAACTGCACGCCTACGACGCACACACACCGGTCGACGAAGTGCTCGACACCCTCGACCGCCTCATCGGCCAGGGCAAGATCCGATACGCCGGGGTGTCCAATTTCTCGGGATGGCAGCTGATGAAGTCGCTGTCGGCCGCGGACGCGGCGCACCGGTCGCGGTACGTCGCGCATCAGGTGTACTACTCGTTGGTCGGGCGGGACTACGAGTGGGAACTGATGCCCCTTGCCGTCGACCAGGGCGTTGGCGCCCTGGTGTGGAGCCCGCTGGGCTGGGGACGGCTGACCGGTCGCATCCGGCGCGGTGCGGCGGTGCCCGAACGCAGCAGGCTGCACGCGACGGCCGACGCGGGACCGCCCGTTGAAGAGGCCCTGCTGTTCGACGTCGTCGACGAACTCGACGCGATTGCCGCAGAGACCGGGCGTTCGGTTCCCCAGGTGGCGCTGAACTGGCTGCTGCGGCGGCCGACCGTGTCGTCTGTCATCGTCGGCGCGCGAGACGGCGCCCAACTGGCCGAGAACCTCGGAGCCGTGGGTTGGGTGCTGAGCGACGAGCAGATCGCGCGTCTCGACGCGGTGAGCGCCAGGGAGGCGCCGTACCCGTACTTCCCCTATCACCGCCAAGACGGCTTCGCCCGGCTCAACCCGCCGATGTTCGCGCGGACCCGGTGATCGGGTCGACGCCGAATAGACATCGTCGGTGTCAGTTCGTAGCCTTGCCCGGGACGTAGACGGCCGGGCCAGGAATGGTCCCCGAACGAAGGATCGTGACAATCCGCGTGACCGGGGTCCGCCAATCTCTGCGGCGAACGACGTGCGGTCTCGCGGCCGGACTCCTCGTGGCGATCGCGGTCACGGGTGAAGTCAACGCCGACCCGGCAGCCGACGCGTTGGCCGAGCTCGACGAGCTGTCCCAGCAGGCAGTCCAGACCCGTGAGGCCGTCACCGCAGCCCAGCGCGACGTCGACGTCAGACTGGCCGAGCAGGCCGCGGCCGCCGACCGCCACCGTGCGGACCTGACAGCTCTCGAAGCCGCCAACACTGCGCTGGTGCCCCATCAGGCCGCGCTCGACCGGGTGGCGGCGATGAACTACACCAGCGGGAGCAACGGTCAGTTCGCGGCGGTGTTGACCGCGACGTCCCCGCAGCAGCTAATTGACCAGTTGTCCCTGCAGCGGACGGTGGCCGCCGGGATCGCCGATCAGTTGGCCGACTTTCGGTCGGCACGTGAGCGCGCGGCCGCCGCCGCAAAGGCGTCTGAGGAATCGGCCGCCGGTGCCAGTGCCGCCGCGGAATCGGCCGCCGCCGTACGCGCAGAGCTCCAGGGCAAGTGGAAGGACCTGCTGCGTCAGATCGCCGCAGCGGAGGCGCAGTATTCGGTGTTGACACCGCAGCAACAGGCTGTGGTCGACAACGCGATTCCGGCGATCGCCGCGATGCCGGGCCTGCCGCCCGGCGACGTCGCGCCGCCGCCCGAGGTTGCCGTCGCAGACATTCCCGAGGCGCTGCCCGTCGGAGTGGCGTCTGAGGCTGGCCTGCAGCCCAACACGATTTTGGCCGCCCGCGCCGTCAGCGCCCGCTTTCCTCAAATCTCTGCCATCGACGGGGTCCGTCCCGACTCGAAGCCATGGCATCCCAGCGGCCTGGCGATCGACATCATGATTCCCAACCCCGAAAGCGCCGAGGGCATCGCGCTCGGAAACGAGATCCTCGCCTTCGCGATGAGCAACACGGGCCGGTTCGGGATCCAGGACGTGATCTGGCGCGGCACCTATTACACGCCGGCCGGTCCGCAGGCCTCGGGATACGGCCACTTCGACCACGTGCACATCACCACGACGCCACGCGGCTGAGGGCGAGCGCGGCCCCTACGCGGGCAGGTCGGTGTACTGGAGCGTGAATCCGTCTGCGCTGAAGGTAAATCCGTTGCCGGAGACCTCGCTGGCGCAGGAGATTCCGGTGGCCTCCTGCACGTTGCAGCGGAAACCGGACACGATCAGGACCTTGCCGAACGGCAGGATCGCGGCTGGACCGGGAACGAGCGAATAGCCAGGCGCGTCGAGCACGGCGAAGCTCGGATCGCCCAGCCGTCCCACCTGGATGGCGTTCGGCGCGTCGTCGGTGCCGTCTGGCCCCGGCACGGTGTCGGGCGCCCCCTTGATCGGGATCGTCGACCCGGTCGAGGACTGACAGCCTGCCGCGACGCGCGGCACGATCGCGCACACCCACCGCTTGCTGGGGCTGGTGAAGTAGTAGGCGGTCTGTCCGTCGGCCTGGGGTGCGGCGTAGTCGAAGGCGTTGACGAGGGCGTCGTTGGTCGGGCGGTTCGCCAGCGGGGGCGGCGGCGTGGTGCTGGTTTCGACGGTGGGCCGGGGCTCGTCGGTGTTCACCACGGTCCCGGAGTCGCAGGCCACCCCCGTCAGCGCGGCCACCGCGAGCGGCAGTGCGGACAAGAGGGCCCGGTGGTGAGGTCGGCTTGCCATGGCGCACATCATGGCACGTCGGCTCGGCCAAGACGATCGCGAAGCTTTCTCGGACGGCACGGCGTTGTCCGACGCCATTGTGCCCGTTAGGTTTTCGTTCATGACAACAGTGCTGATCACAGGATGTTCATCCGGCTACGGCCTCGCCACCGCGCAGAAGTTCCTCGACGAGGGCTGGGACGTCGTCGCCACCATGCGGACCCCACGCCCCGACGTCTTGCCTGCCTCGGACCGGCTGACGTTGTTGCCGCTGGACGTGACCGACGCGGAGAGCATCGCAAATGCCGTCGAGGCGAGCGGGCCAGTCGACGTTCTTGTCAACAACGCGGGAATCGGCGGTATCGGCGTGTTTGAAGCCATGCCCATGGGCACCATGCGAGAGTTGTTCGACACGAACACGTTCGGTGTCATGGCGATGACGCAGGCCGTCGTCCCGCAGATGCGGTCGCGGGGCTCCGGTGTGATCGTAAACGTCACCTCGAGCACCACGCTGGCGGCCATGCCGCTGGCCGCGGTGTACACCGCCAGCAAGTCCGCGATCGAGGGCTTCTCCGGGTCCTTGGCGCTGGAGCTCGGCTTCTTCGGGGTGCGGGTCAAACTCGTCGAGCCGGGTTACGGACCGTCGACGGCGTTCACCAGCAACGGCGCCGACCGGATGATCGCAATTCCCGACGAGTACCGGGCCTTCGCCGATCCGATCATGGCCGCGTTCGGTGAGCCCGGCGAGGTGACCACCCCCGGCGACGTCGCCGAGGTGGTGTTCGAGGCAGCCACCGACACGTCGGACCGCCTGAGGTTCGCCGCGGGTCCCGATGCCGTGGCGTTGGCGCAGTCGAGCTGAGGGGACGGTCGCCCGGTGTGCTCTTCGTCACGGCACCGCAGCGCGTGCAATGTCGGGGCACACCGCTCGCGTCCTCCTAGGCATGACGGCAAGCTGGCGAGGGCGAGTGATCGTGACCGGAGCGTCCACCGGGATTGGGCACGCCACCGCCCTGCATCTGCGAGACCTCGGCTTCTCGGTGCTGGCGGGCGTGCGACGCGACGAGGACGCGGAGCGGCTGCGCGATCATGGCGTGACCCCGATGCGTCTCGACGTCACGGTCGCGGAACAGATCGCCGCTGTGCGGGCGGAGTTGGGCGACCAACCGTTGGCCGGGCTGGTGAACAACGCCGGGTACACCTGCAGCGGGCCCCTCGAGTTCGTGCCCGTCGAGGATCTGCGCCGACAGTTCGACGTGAACGTCGTCGGTCAATTGGCCGTCATTCAAACGTTTCTCGACGCACTGCGGGCGGGCCGAGGTCGCATCGTCAACATCGGCTCGACGGCGGGATTGCTCGCGACGCCGATCACCGGTCCCTACGTGGCGTCGAAGTTCGCGCTGGAGGGCATGACCGACGTCCTCCGGCGTGAGCTCCTCCTGCAGGGGATCAAGGTCGTCATGGTCGAGCCCGGAGGTGTCAAGACGCCACTCATCCGCAAGACCGGGGAGGAGTTCGAACGGGTGCACCGCGACGGCTCACCCGAGTTGGTCGAACGGTATGGCGCGATGATCACCACCGCGCTGGAATTCACCACCAAGATCGACCGGCACACCGGAGTAGATGCCAATGTGGTGGCTCGGGTGATCGGCAAGGCGTTGACCACGAGGCGGCCCCGCACGCGCTATCTGGTCGGCCGAGACGCGATCGCCGCCTCGATGGCCAAGTTCGTTCCCGACCGTGTGGTGGACCGACTACTCATCGGAATGATCAAGTCGTAGTCGCCACGCTAGCGTTTGCGGCATGGGCGACGCCGAACCGTTGGAGGAACTGATGGCGCTGCTGCGTCCGGAGGCGGTGCTGGCCAAGGTCATCACCGGTGCCGGGCAGTGGAGCGTCAGGAAGCCTCGCTACGGCGACCCCGCGTTCTGTTTGATGCTCGACGGGTCGTGCCTGCTGGAGCCCGACGGGCTCGACGCCGTCGAACTCCGACGCGGTGACTTCCTGTTGTTCCCACGGACGCCGGAGTTCACGATGAGTGGAAGTCCTGGCGTCACACCCACTTTCGTGCCGCTCGACCATTCACACGACACCCACCATGGCCCCGAGTCGGAGCCGGTCACCATGCGCATGCTCGGTGGGTACTTTCGGTTCGACCCTGCCAGTGCGGCTCTGTTGGTGGCGCTCCTTCCGCCGGTCGTCTTGGTCCGGGGTGGAGGCCCGGGTGCGGCCAGGTTGACCCGGCTCGTCGAGCTCATCGCCGAGGAGGCCGACACCGACGGGCCCAGCCGGGATGTGATCCTCAAACGCCTGGTCGAGGTGCTGTTGATCGAGGCGACCCGGCTTCCCGCCGCGCCGGACCTGGGCAGCGGCGGCAAGGGACTGATTGCGGGGCTGGCGGATCCGGTACTCGCGCCTGCCCTGCGCGAGATGCACGCCGACGTTGCACGCGGCTGGACCGTCGAACGGCTCGCCGCGGCTGCCTCGGTGTCGCGTGCGGTGTTCGCCCAACGATTCACCCGCACAGTGGGATTGACGCCCATGCAGTACCTCTTGGAGTGGCGGGTGGCGTTGGCCAAGGACCTGTTGAGGACCGAGGCGCCGTCGGTGGCGCAACTGGCTCCACGGGTGGGCTACCAGTCGGCGACCGCGTTCACGACGGCGTTCACCCGGGTGGCCGGCTGCTCGCCGAGCGAGTATGCCCGGGGTGCCTGTGGATGAATCGGCGTCTGTGGATGACGCCGTGATTTCTCGGGTCGGCTGTCGGTGCGGGCCCGCACGGTGGGGGCATGACGGAAACGTGGACTCGGGCCCAGATCGGCGCTCTTGGTGAGCAACTTGCGGTCGACCATCTGACATCGCAGGGGCTGACGGTGTTGGCCCGCAACTGGCGATGCCGGTACGGCGAACTGGACGTGATCGCCGTGGACGCCGCGGCCGGTGCGGTGGTGTTCGTGGAGGTGAAGACGCGCACCAGCGACCGCTTCGGTGGCGTCGAGCAGGCGGTGACGCCGCAGAAGGTCCGGCGGTTGCGCCGGTTGGCGGGCCTGTGGTTGGCCGGCCAGGACCGCGGCTGGTCGAAGGTGCGCATCGACGTGGTCGGCGTCCGGATCGGACGGGGCCCGACGCCGGAGATCACCCACCTTCGGGCGGTGGGGTGATGACGCTGGGACGGGCGTACTCCGTCGCGGTCCGCGGAGTGGACGGCACGATCGTGGAGATCGAGGCGGACATCACCAACGGGCTGCCGGGGGTGCACCTGGTCGGGCTGCCCGACGCGGCGCTGCAGGAATCCCGCGACCGGGTGCGGGCGGCAATCACCAACTGCGGCAACGAATGGCCGCAGACCCGACTGACGTTGGCCCTGTCGCCCGCCACCCTGCCGAAGATGGGTTCGGTGTATGACATCGCCTTGGCGATGGCCGTGATCTCGGCGGAGAAGAAGACGTCCTGGGCACGCTTGGACAAGACCGTGTTGCTCGGTGAGTTGGCCCTCGACGGGCGCGTCCGGCCGGTCAAGGGCGTACTGCCCGCGGTGCTGGCAGCCAAGCGGGAAGGCTGGCCGTCGGTGGTTGTGCCGATCGACAACCTGGCCGAGGCCAGTCTCGTCGACGGCATCGAGGTGTGGGGTGCCAGGACGCTGCGACAGGTGCAGGCGTGGTTGGCGGGCAAGGGCATGCTCGACGACCGCGTGGCCGAGGTGGCGGCCGAGGACCAACCGGTCGCCGATCTCGCCGACGTGGTCGGCCAGACGCACGCCAGGTTCGCCGTCGAGGTCGCCGCCGCCGGTGCCCACCACCTGCTGCTGACCGGTCCGCCGGGAGTGGGCAAGACGATGTTGGCGCAACGGCTTCCCGGCCTGCTGCCTCCGCTCACCCATGACGAGTCACTCGAGGTCACGGCCATCCACTCGGTGGCTGGTCTGCTGTCGGGACGCACGCCTCTGATCACCAGGCCGGTACTGGTCGCACCGCACCACACGTCGACCGTCGCCGCGATGGTGGGCGGCGGCTCCGGTCTTGCGCGTCCAGGGGCGGTGAGCCGTGCGCACCGCGGAGTGCTCTTCCTCGACGAGTGCGCCGAGATTGGCTCCAGCGTGCTCGAGGCCCTGCGAACGCCGTTGGAGGACGGTGAGATTCGGTTGGCCCGCCGAGACGGGGTCTCGCAGTATCCCGCCCGGTTTCAGCTGGTGATGGCGGCCAATCCGTGTCCGTGCGCGCCGGCGAGGTCCAGTGACTGCGTCTGTCCCGCGGTCGTCAAACGGCGATATCTCGGCAAGTTGTCCGGTCCGCTGATGGATCGAGTGGATCTGCGGGTGGAAGTGCATCCGGTTCCCTCGGGTTCGATCGGCTCCGAGGAGGGGGAGTCCACGGCCGTGGTGCGCGATCGGGTGGCCGCCGCCCGCGACGCAGCGGCGGCGAGGTGGGCGCCCCACGGGGTGCGCACCAACGCCGAGGTCCCCGGACCGCTGTTGAGGCGCCGGTTCCGGCTCGACCGGACGGTGATGGCGCCGCTGCGATCCGCCCTCGACAAGGGCGATCTGAGCGTCCGTGGCGTCGACCGGACTTTGCGTGTCGCGTGGACGCTCGCCGACTTGAAGGGCCGCACGATGCCCGTGCTGGACGACGTCAACACTGCGCTGAGCTTCCGGCAGGCCGGAGGTGCGCGATGAGCGACGAGAACAAGGCCTGGGCCTATCTGTCGCGAGTCGTCGAACCGCCGTCCAGGGAGTTGTCGGCCTTCGTGGCGGACGTCGGACCCGTTGAGGCGGCGACGCGGATCAAGACTGGTCGGCTGGAGGACGAGAAGCTGCAGCGGATCACCGAGGCGCGTCGCGACGTCGACTGTGCGGCAGCAGATTTGGAGGTGCTCGCGCGGCTTGGTGGTCGGCTGGTCACTCCCGACGACCCCGATTGGCCGCTGCTGGCGTTCACATCGTTCAGGGGGACGCCGGTGTGTGACCGGCCGGCCGGTGTCGCGCCGATGGTGCTGTGGGTGATCGGCGAGGACTCGCTGGCGGACGTCGCCGAGCGTTCCTGCGCCATCGTGGGAACACGCGCGGCGACGATGTACGGCGAGCATCAGGCCGCAGACTTGGCCGCCGGGCTCGCCGAACGTGACGTGGCCGTCGTCTCGGGCGGCGCGTTCGGGATCGACGGTGTCGCCCACCGGGCGACGCTCGGCGCCGAGGGCCTCACCGTCGCGGTGCTGGCCGGTGGGATCGACGTGCCCTACCCGGCCGCGCACACCGCGATGCTGCGCCGGGTCGCCGAGCAGGGTCTGCTGGTCAGCGAATATCCGCCGGGGGTGCGGCCGGCACGGCACCGGTTCCTCACCCGCAACCGCCTGGTCGCCGCCCTCTCCGGTGCCACGGTGGTGGTCGAGGCGGGGCTGCGCAGCGGCGCCGCCAACACTGCCGGGTGGGCGGAGGCCCTCGGCCGCCCGGTCTGCGCCTATCCGGGCCCGGTGACGTCGTCGGCCTCGGCGGGGTGCCACGTGCTGATCAGAAACGGGGCCCTCCTCGTGACGCGCGTCGAGGAGGTCGTCGAAGTGGTCGGTGCCGCCGGCGAGCTGGCGCCCGAACCGGGTCGGCCGACATCACCGCTGGACGGCCTCACCGAGGTGGAACTGCGCACATACGACGCCCTGCCCGCCCGCGGTGCCCGCACCGTTGACGAGCTTGCGGTGGCCGCCGGTCTGCCGCCGACCGAAATGCTCGGTCCGCTGGCGACATTGGAGCTGGCCGGTCTGGTGCGGCGGCAAGAGGGGAGGTGGCGCATCGCGCCCCGGTGATCCAATCGTTGCGAACGGCCCCACGTGACGAGTGACACAGGGAATCTGGTCATCCAAAGGTTAGCCACCCTACTATTGTCGGAATATGGGTCGGGAAGCCTTGCAGGACAACGTTGATCAATCCGAGAGTGCCCTCGGCGACTTTCTTGACGCCGAAGGCAATATCGCGATCCCCGATGGGGTGACGCTGATTTCGCACTTGGACCGCAACACACGTGAGCTCGGCGACGCGCCGGCGTACCGATTTCTGGACTACTCCCGTGAGGACGACGGGTCGGCGATCGAGCTGACCTGGACCGAACTCGGGCAAAGGGTGCGAGCCGTGGCGGGTCGGCTCCAGCAGGTGACCACGCCCGGTGAGCGCGTGGCGATCCTGGCGCCTCAGGGTCTCGACTACGTGGTGGGCTTCTTCGCCGCGATCCAGGCGGGGTGCATCGCCGTGCCGCTGTTCGCACCCGAATTCGCGGGCCAGGCCGAACGGCTCGAAGCGGTGATCGCCGACGCGACACCGTCGGTGATCCTCACGACGAGCCCTGCGGCAGAACCGATTACGACGTTCATCCGCAAGCGTCCTCTGAGCCGCCGCCCACGCATCCTTGCCGCCGACGCCGTCCCCGACACGGTCGGCGAGCTGTTCAGCCCCGTGCACCTGGGCACCGACGACATCGCCTATCTGCAGTACACCTCGGGGTCGACGCGCGTCCCGGCCGGCGTCGAGATCACCCATCGGGCCGTGTGTACCAACGTCGCCCAGATGATTCTCGCCGGCGGGCTCGACACCAACATCCGCAGTGTGAGTTGGCTGCCACTCCACCACGACATGGGTCTGGTGATGATCATGTTTCCGGCCCTGTGTGGGGGACACATCACCCTGATGTCACCGCAAGCATTCGTACGGCGACCGCACCGGTGGATCAAGGCGCTTGCTGACGAGGGCGCCCACGGCCGAACCTTCGCTGCCGCACCCAATTTTGCGTTCGCACTGGCCGCCCAGCGCGGGCTACCCGCCGCCGGTGAGGCCGTCGACCTCAGCAACGTGGCCGGGTTGCTCAACGGATCGGAGCCGGTCACGCCGACGGCCGTCGACCAGTTCGTGGAAGCGTTCGCCCCATACGGCCTGGCCCGCAGCGCCATCAAGCCGTCCTACGGCATGGCCGAAGCTACGTTGTCGGTCGCGAGCATCGCCCCGGACGCCGAGCCGACCGCGATCTTCCTCGACCGCGAGTGGCTGTCGGCGGGCCGGGCCGTTCCGGTGAGCCCCGGCGCGCCGAACGGCGTCGCCCACGTCTCCTGCGGACAGATCGTGCGCAGCCAGTGGGGCGCCATCGTCGACCCCGAACACGGTACGGAGCTGGCCGACGGGTTCATCGGCGAAATCTGGTTGCACGGCAACAACATCGGCGGCGGCTACTGGGGCAGGGAACTCGAGACCGAGCAGACGTTTCGCAACAAGCTGCTGGTGCGGTTGGCGAGCGGCAGCCACGCCGTGGGCGCCCCGGACGACGGCCTCTGGTTGAGAACGGGTGACCTCGGTGTCTACCTCGACGGCGAGCTCTACCTCACCGGTCGCATCAAGGACCTCATCATCGTCGACGGCCGCAACCACTATCCGCAGGACATCGAGGCGACCGTCTCGGAAAGCTCGCGGGTGGTCCGCTCGGGCTACGTCGCCGCCTTCACCGTGCCCGCCGACGTGCTACCTCACCGGCTCGCGAACGACTCCGGCGAGCGAGTGGTGATCGTCGCCGAACGCGCCGCCGGGGCGGGGCGCGTGGAACACGCCGCCGTGGTCGCCGACATCACCGCGGCGGTGGCGCGCCGTCACGCCGTCGCCGTCGCGGACGTGCGGATCGTCGCCGCAGGCTCGATCGACCGCACCACCAGCGGCAAACTGGCGCGCCAAGCGTGCCGCGCCTCGTATCTCGCCGAGCTGCCGTCGACCTCTGGTTGAGCAAGGCTCCGGTAAGTTGACCGCTATGCGCGGCGTCGGAACGTGGGGCCGCTGCCTTGCTGTGATGGTCCTTGTCGTCACGATGACAATCGCCGCTTGTCGCACTGCCGACGCCGAGCCCGTGGTGCCCGCCGACGGCTACGGATTCAGCGTCGGCGCCTCGCAGATTTGGATGAGCGCCGAGGACGCGGACCGCGAACTCGACGCGGCCGCGCTGACCAACGCTCGCTGGATCAGGGTGCACGTCGACTGGTACGCCGTCGAAAAGGTCAAGGGCGAATACGACTGGGGCTACGTGGATCACTGGATCGACGGCGCCCGCGCCCGGGGGATGCGGGTGCTCGGCCTGATCACCAACACCCCGGACTGGGCCAAGGCCCCCGGTGCTGCGCTATACGCGCCTCCGATCCACGCCGACGAATACGCGACGTTCGCGGCTGCGGTCGCCAAGCGCTACCGCGACCGCGTGACCGACTGGGAACTGTGGAACGAACCAAACCTGCCGCGGTTCCTCGGCTTCGTCGAAAGTCGCGCCGCCGTCTACGTCGGCCTGCTGAAGGCCGCCTACCCGGCGATCAAGGCGGTGCAGCCGAATAGCACCGTCATCTCGGCGGGGCTCAGCCCCGCGGTCGGCGTCGACGGGCCGGCGAACTTCCTCAACGACATGTACGTCAACGGCGCGAAGGGCTACTTCGACGCAGTTGCCATGCACCCCTACGTCTTTCCCACCGGCCTGGCCGCCGACCCGGAAAACGCGTGGACCGACCTCGCTCGCGCCCACGACGTCATGACGCTCAACGGCGACGGCGACAAGAAGGTGTGGATGACCGAGTTGGGTGCGCCGACCTCCGATCCTGCCGCTGAGGGCGTCAGCGAGCAGGAGCAGGCCACGCAGATTCTCGACGTGCTCGCCGGGTTGGCCGCCGCAGGGTGGGCCGGGCCTGCGTTCATCTACAGCATTCGCGACGTCGACTCAGCCAACCGTGGCAATCGCGAGGACAACTTCGGCGCACTGCTGACGACGGACTTCCAGCCCAAGTTCACAGCCGGTGTGCTCGCACGGTAGGCGTCCACCCGAGCCAGCCCGCTCGTATAGTCGAAGGCGCCAACCGACGAATGCAAAGAGGTGACTGTGGCAGGCCGTCCGATCCACACCTTCGAGGTGGTGCGCAGCGAACAGCTGACGCCCCACATGATCCGAGTGGTTCTCGGCGGGGGCTTCACCACGTTCACCCCCACCGACTTCACTGACTCCTACGTCAAGATCGTGCTGCCACGGTCGGGAACCGACGTCTCGACGCTCCCGACGCCCCTGACCCTCGACAGCTTCAAGGAGCTGCCCGACGAGTACCAGCCCGTCGTCAGGACCTACACCGTCCGCAAGGTCGACCGCGAACGTGGCGAGATCAGCATCGACTTCGTCGTCCACGGCGAGCACGGTGTGGCGGGTCCCTGGGCGGCGTCGGTCAAGCCGGGTGACCCCGCCTACCTGATGGGTCCCAGCGGCGCCTACTCACCCGATCCCGCCGCCGACTGGCACCTGCTGGCCGGCGACGAGTCGGGGCTGCCCGCGATCAGCGCCGCACTCGAGGCGATGGCGCCGGACACGGTCGGGTTCGTCTTCGTCGAAGTCAGCGGCCCCGACGACGAGATCGAGTTGGTCGCCCCCGATGGCGTCCAGATTCGCTGGCTCTACCGCGGCGGTCGCGCCGACCTGGTCCCCGAGGAACGTGCCGGTGACCAGGCACCTCTGATCGAGGCCGTCAAGGAAGTCCTGTGGCGGCCCGGCCAGGTGCAGGTCTTCATCCACGGTGAGGCCCAAGCCGTCATGCACAACCTGCGTTCCTACATCCGCAAGGAGCGCGGCGTCGATGCCAAGTGGGCGTCGATATCCGGGTACTGGCGGCGCGGTCGCACCGAGGAGACCTTCCGGCAATGGAAGGCCGAGCTGGCGAAAGCGGAGTCTCAGTCCGCCGTATGACCCCGGGCTGGCAGGCTTAGGCCATGGCATTCGGCGACTATCAGCTCGAGATCTACCTCCAGGGCCTTTCCGGCGTCCTGCCGTCGTATCCGATGGCGTTCGCCGAACTGGAGGCCAAGGCCCAGGCCGCGATGTCCCCGTCGCTGTGGTCGTACGTCGCAGGCGGCGCGGGCGACGAGCGCACACAGCGGGTCAACGTCACCGCGTTCGAACGTTGGGGCCTGGTGCCGCGAATGTTCGTCGGCGCCAAGGAACGCGACGTCTCGGTCGACCTGTTCGGGATGACGCTGCCGTCACCGTTGTTCATGGCGCCCGTCGGGGTCATCGGCTTGTGCGCGCAGGACGGTCACGGTGACCTCGCTGCGGCGAGGGCGGCCGCCCGCACCGGGGTTCCGATGATCACGTCGACGTTGACGGCCGACCCGTTGGAGGAGGTGGCCGCCGAGTTCGGTGACACCCCCGGTTTCTTCCAGCTCTACACGCCAACCGATCGTGACCTGGCGGCCAGCCTGGTCTCTCGGGCCGAGGCTGCCGGCTACAAGGGAATCGTCGTCACGTTGGACACCTGGATCCCCGGCTGGCGCCCGCGTGACCTTTCGACGTCGAACTTCCCGCAGCTGCGCGGGCACTGCCTGTCGAACTACACCAGCGATCCGGTCTTCCACGCCTCGCTTGCACAGACACCCGAGGAGAACCCGCAGGCCGCGATCCTGAAGTGGATCTCGGTCTTTGGAAACTCGTTGTCCTGGAACGACTTACCGTGGCTGAGATCGCTGACTACGCTCCCGCTTCTGGTCAAGGGCATTCAGCATCCCGACGACGTCCGCAGGGCAGTCGACGGCGGCGTAGACGGCATCTACTGCAGCAATCACGGTGGGCGACAGGCCAACGGGGGACTGCCGGCGATCGACTGCCTGCCGGGCGTCGTCGAAGCAGCCGACGGGGTGCCGGTCCTGTTCGACTCCGGCATCCGCAGCGGCGCCGACGTCGTGAAGGCGTTGGCGCTGGGGGCCACCGCGGTTGGCGTCGGACGGCCGTACGCCTACGGCATGGCCCTCGGCGGCGCCGACGGCGTGGTGCACGTCTTGCGATCCCTGCTCGCCGAGACGGACCTCATCATGGCCGTCGACGGATATCCCTCGCTCAAGGATCTGGTGCCAGACGCGCTGCGGCGCGTCGAGTCGGCGGGAGTGTCCCGATGAGGGCGGTGCGCTGCCTCGACGGCACTCTCGAGGTCGTGGACGCCGACGAGCCGCAACCGCAGAAGGGGCAACTCGTCCTCGACGTGAAGCGTTGCGGCATATGCGGTTCCGATCTGCACGCCCGCCACCACGCCGGCGAACTCGAAGACGTCATGAAGGCGGTCGGGTACGAGGACTTCATGCGGGCCGACACCCCCGTGGTGATGGGCCACGAGTTCTCCGGCGAGGTGGCCGAGCGGGGACGCGGGGTCGCCAAGGAGTTCAAGGTGGGGACGCTCGTCGTCTCGTTTCCTCTGGTGCGCGCCGCCGGCGGGGTGCACCTGACCGGGCTGTCACCGCTGGCGCCCGGCGGCTACGCCGAGCGCGTGCTCGCCGAAGCAGCCATGAGCTTCGTCGTGCCCAACGGGCTGTCGGCCGACGTCGCCGCCCTCACCGAGCCGATGGCGGTGGCCCTGCACGCGGTACGCCGCAGCGAGATCGGCAAGGGTGACGTCGCGATCGTGATCGGCTGTGGCCCGGTCGGGCTGGCCGTGATCAGTCACCTCAAGGCCTCCGGGGTGAAGACCGTCGTCGCCAGCGACTTCTCCTCCGGCAGAAGGGCTTTGGCGACGAAGTGCGGTGCCGACGTCGTGGTCGACCCGGCAGTCGACTCACCGTACGAACGCGCCGGAAGCAAGGGCATGATCACCAGGGCGCCCGCGCTCTACGAACTGGGGATGGGCTCGATGGAGAAGCTGCGCAAGCTTCCCGGGTGGTCACACGTCTACCGCGCCGCCGACGCGCTGGGTGCGGCAGGCCCGAAGCGGCCGGTCATCTTCGAGTGCGTCGGCGTACCGGGGATGATCGACGGCATCGTCGGCGCGGCGCCGCTGAATTCGCGTGTCGTCGTGGTCGGCGTCTGCATGGGCGAGGACAAACTGCGTCCTGCGATGGCGATCAGCAAGGAAGTCGACCTGCGCTTCGTATTCGGTTACACGCCAATGGAATTCCGCGACACCCTGCACATGCTGGCCGACGGCAAGGTCGACGGTTCGCCACTGCTCACCGGCACCGTCGGGCTGGACGGAGTGGAGGCGGCGTTCGACGCCCTCGGTGATCCGGAGACCCACGCCAAGATCATGATCGACCCGGCGAGTGCCGCGGTGGCGCCCTAAATTTCGTCCACTGCGACGAGTAGTCGTTCGGGGTGGTGGAGGTAGTTCAGTCGGGCTTGGCCGACGTCGATGGCCGGTGGGGGTATCCATTGGACGCCGTCGGGGCCGACGGTGACGGTCCAGCCTTCTTCGGCGAGGCGGTTGTCCCCACCGCAGGCGAAGACCACTTCGTCGATGTTGGTCTGCCCGTTCTTGGCCCAGCCGTTGGTGTGATGCACCTGAGCCCCATACCCGGGGACGGTGCACCCGGGTTTGGTGCACCCACGATCGCGGGCGTGGAGCACGATCCGCTGCCCCACCGACGCCAACCGCTTCGTCCGGCCCAAATACAGCGCTTCGTTGGTGCGCTTGTCGAACACCGCCAGGTAGTGGTGGGCGTGGGATGCCATCCGGATCAGATCGGCCATCGGCAACAGTGATCCGCCGCCGGTGACACCACTGCCGCGGGCCGCTTCGAGGTCTTGCAGGGTGGTGGTCACGATCACCGTGACGGGCAGGCCGTTGTGCTGACCCAGTTCCCCGGAACTCAACGCGGTGCGGGTAATGGCGATGAACGCATCATGGGTGCGCTGCCCGTGGTTGCGGGTGTCGGAGTCGATCTGCTCCTGGCTGGGGGTGCCGGAGGTGCGGGGTTCGTGGTCCTCGGGGTTGCACATGCCGGGGGCGGCGTACTTGGCGAGGGCCGGTTCCAGGGTGGCCCTCGCTTCGGGGTCCAGCAGTCCGGTGATGCGGCTCATTCCGTCGGCTTGCTGTGGTCCGATCGTCATGCCCCGTTTGCGGGCCCGGTCGCGGTCGTCGGGTTTGGGTCCGTCTTGGTCGATCGCGGCGGCCAACTTCTCCGCGGCCTTGCGCACCTCTTCCGGCCCGGTGGTGGATCCGACGGCCACCAACGTCTTCTCCGAGAGTTTCCGCACCTCGGGGTCCACCCGGGCGGGCAGTTTGTCCAGGAATGACCGGATCTCGGTGACGTGCTCCGGACCGATCGCCCCGTTGCTCTGGGCGGTCGCGGTGGGAGCGAGCAGCGGCTCCAGGGGTTCCCCGTTGAGTGCGGTCCTCGGGCCGAGCTCCTTGGCTTCGGCCAGGCGGCGCTTGGCGTCCTTGCCCGAGATCCGCAACCGCTGCACCATCACGCTTTTCAGTGATTTGGCGCCCAACTCCACCGCGGAGGCTTCGCGTTGCAGCCGGGCGATCACCTGATGCCCCACCGTGGGGAGTTGCCAGGCCGTCGTCTCCAGTTCCCCCAACAGCTCCAGCAGTTCGAGGTGGGTGAACTCCTCGAAGGAGCGCTCCAGGAGTTCGGCCGCAGCAGCCTGGTACGCCGCAACTGCCGCGGTGACCCGGTCCGAACTCATACTCGAACATTAGTGCGACCCACCGACAAGAAGCCCGAGTCTGTGACGCCTGAAAACGATGTGACACAGGAGGTTTCGAGCACCTGCCCGATTCGCTCAGAGGCGGGCACTCGCACCCTTCGGCGGAAAGCTTCCTCGGGCGAATCTGCCGATGGGACGGCGGGGAGAAGCGAGACGAAGGGATCACCGTGTGGTCTCGAATCGGCGACACGGACCGCACGACGAGGCGACCCCGGCACCCGTCTGCCACGGTGGGGGAGTGGCCGTGGCAGTCGAGGTGGTGTTCGAGGAGTTCGACGAATACCTCGCCCTGCAACGCGGTCGTTCGGAGCACACCCGCCGGGCCTATCTGGGCGATCTGCGTTCGCTGTTCGCCTTCCTGGGTGAGCAGGCTGGCGAGCAGTCGTCGTTGGACCGTCTCACGCTTCCGGTGCTGAGGTCGTGGCTGGCCGCGCAAGCGGCCTCGGGAACCGCGCGCACGACGCTGGCGCGCAGGACGTCGGCGGTGAAGACGTTCACCGCGTGGGCCTTGCGACGCGGGCTGATCCAGAGCGATCCGGCGGCGCGCCTGCAGGTGCCACGGTCGCGTCGTTCCTTGCCCGCCGTGCTGCGACAGGACCAGGCGCTCGACGCCATGAACGCCGCCACGTCCGGCGCCCAGCAGGGCGACCCGATGGCCCTGCGGGACCGGTTGATCGTCGAAACGTTGTACGCCACGGGAATTCGCGTCAGCGAGCTGTGCGGTCTCGACGTCGACGACGTGGACACCGGGCAACGGGTGCTGCGCGTGCTCGGCAAGGGCAACAAGCAACGCACGGTTCCGTTCGGCGAGCCCGTGCTTCGGGCCTTTGCCTCGTGGCTCACCGACGGCAGGCCCGCGTTGGCCACACCGACCTCGGGTGCCGCACTTCTGCTGGGCGCCAGGGGCGGGCGCATCGACCCGCGCCAAGCCCGCACCGTCGTGCACCAGACCATGGCCGCCGTCGACGGAGCCCCCGACATCGGCCCGCACGGTTTGCGGCACAGCGCGGCGACGCATCTGCTCGAGGGTGGGGCCGATCTCCGCGTCGTCCAAGAGCTCCTCGGTCACTCGTCGCTGGCGACGACGCAGCTCTACACCCACGTCACGGTGGCGCGCCTACGAGCTGTGCACGACCAGGCCCACCCAAGGGCTTGAGTCGAAGGGGAGTGGTGACGACGAGGCCCAGCGGGTCGACGTAGTCGGCGCGCGACGCCGGACCCCACATCGCACCCCAGTGCAGGCATGCCGCGGAACCGCAGCCGGGATGACCGGCGACCACTGCGCCGACCGCGGTTCCCGCCTCGACCAGCTGGCCTTTGCGCACCACGGCGTCCACCGGTTCGTATGTCGTGCGCAGACCGCCCGGGTGGGCGATCGACACGAGCGGTCGCCCCGCCAGCTCACCGGCGAAGACCACCGTGCCCGACGCGGCGGCGTACACCGTCTGACCCGTCGCCGCGGCGAGGTCGACGCCGCGATGCCCGCTGTTCCAGTTCTGCGCCGGCGCGTCGAACGCCCCGACCACGGCCGGTCTCGGGCGCAGCGGCCAGTCGAGTCGGTCTGCGACGGCGCCCGCAGGCACGGCGGTGAGCAAGCCGATGGCCGTCAACGTCGCAAGCACTCTCATCGCACCAGTTCAGCGCGCGAATCGGCGCCACGGATAGGCGTCAACCGGCATCTGTGGACGAAACGACGACTGTGGACAGCCGCGTGGCAAGAGCACGCATGTCAACGGTGTAAACTCAGTCCCGCAATCCGTGTAAACGGATTGACTTCGCGCGCCCGTGCCGCAGCCCCGTACTTCCAGGGTTGCACGCGCATGCCGGTTGGTCCCATGTCGGGGAGTTCCTCGACACGGGTCCGGTATGCAACGGCCGCCAGGGTTCGGCATCACCCGATGCCGGACGACAACCGACTGAAGAAGGACAAAGCCACTCATGGCTGTCGTAACAATGAAGCAGCTGCTTGACAGCGGCGCGCACTTCGGGCACCAGACCCGCCGTTGGAATCCCAAGATGAAGCGATTCATCTTCACGGACCGCAACGGCATCTACATCATCGACTTGCAGCAGACGCTGACGTTCATCGACACGGCGTACGAGTTCGTCAAGGAAACCGTTGCCCACGGCGGCAGCATCATGTTCGTCGGTACCAAGAAGCAGGCGCAGGAGTCCATCGCCGACGAGGCAACCCGTGTCGGGATGCCCTTCGTCAACCAGCGCTGGCTCGGTGGCATGCTCACCAACTTCCAGACCGTGCACAAGCGCCTTCAGCGGATGAAGGAGCTGGAGGCCATGGAGCAGACCGGTGGCTTCGAGGGTCGCACCAAGAAGGAAATCTTGATGCTGACGCGCGAGAAGAACAAGCTCGAGCGCAGCCTCGGTGGTATCCGGGACATGCAGAAGGTGCCCTCGGCGATCTGGATCGTCGACACCAACAAGGAGCACCTCGCGGTCGCGGAAGCTCGCAAGCTGAACATCCCGATCCTTGCGATCCTGGACACCAACTGCGATCCCGACCTGGTCGACTACCCGATCCCGGGTAACGACGACGCGATCCGCTCAGCTGCGCTGCTCACCAAGGTGATCGCCTCCGCGGTCGCCGAGGGGCTCAAGGCTCGCTCCGGTGCCGGCGCCGACAAGGGTGCCGCCGAGGGTGCTGCCGAGCCGTTGACCGAGTGGGAGCAGGAACTGCTCGCCACCGCCACCGCACCGGCGGCAGCTGCTCCCGTCGAGGCGGCGCCGGTCGCCACCGAGACGCCCACTGAATCTTCGTAGGAGAGAGAAATTGGCGAACTACACCGCTGCCGACGTCAAGCGACTTCGGGAGCTGACCGGCTCGGGCATGCTCGACTGCAAGAACGCCCTTGTCGAAGCCGATGGTGACTTCGAGCGGGCCGTCGAGGTCCTGCGCATCAAGGGTGCCAAGGACGTCGGCAAGCGCGCCGAGCGTGCAACGGCCGAAGGTCTGGTCGCCGCCAAGGGTGGCGCACTGATCGAGCTGAACTCGGAAACGGACTTCGTCGCAAAGAACGAAGAGTTCCAGTCCGTCGCCGCGCAGATCGTCAACGCCGCTGCCGAGTCCAAGGCAGCCGACGTCGACGCACTGAAGGCCGCCAAGATCGGCGACAAGACCGTCGAGCAGGTCATCGCCGACCTCTCGGCCAAGATCGGCGAGAAGCTCGAACTTCGTCGCGTCGCCTACTTCGACGGCACGGTCGAGGCTTACCTGCACAAGCGGTCGTCCGACCTGCCGCCCGCGGTCGGCGTGCTCGTCGAGTACACCGGTGGCAACCCGGAGGTCGCGCACGCCGTGGCTCTGCAGGTTGCGTCGATGAAGGCCAAGTACCTCACGCGTGAGGACGTCCCCGCCGAAGCCGTCGCCAACGAGCGTCGCATCGCCGAGGAGACCGCTCGCGAAGAGGGCAAGCCCGAGCAGGCCATGCAGAAGATCATCGAAGGTCGCTTGACCGGCTACTTCAAGGACGTCGTCCTTCTGGAGCAGTCGGCCATCTCCGATGACAAGAAGAGCGTCAAGGCTCTGACCGAGGACGCCGGGTTGACCGTTACGCGGTTCGTCCGGTTCGAGGTCGGTCGCTCCTAGGCGCCACGACTTGAGCGACGCACCAATCGCTCAGCTAGGGAGACCCCGCGTCTCCGCCGGTGATCCCGGTGGACGCGGGGTTTTCCTGTTTTCGGACGTTGCCAGGTTCCTGGGCATTGCTAGCGTCTGGGGATGACCCTCGTTTCGGCATTCGACGACGACGCACTCGGACGACTGGACGCGGTCGGCGTCACCGAGGCCATCCGGTCGGGTGCGGTGTCGCGGGTGGAGGTCGTCGAGGCGGCGATCGCCCGCACTGAGAAGGTCAACCCTCACCTGAACGGCCTGGCCTACGAGGCCTTCGCCGCCGCTCGCGTCCGCGCGGCCGCGAAAACCCCCTACGGCGGCTTCTTCGACGGGGTGCCGACCTATGTGAAGGACAACGTCGCCGTCGAGGGCATGCCGACGATGGAGGGCGCCGACGCGTGGCAGCCGCGGCCGGAGCTCGCCAACGGCGACTTCGCCCGGACCTACCTGTCGACGGGCCTGGTCGCGCTCGGCAAGACTCAGATGTCGGAGTTCGGCTTCAGTGCCGTCGCCGAACACGTCCGCCTCGGTGCGGTCCGCAATCCCTGGAACACCGACCACACCGCAGGGGCGTCGTCGTCGGGCTCTGGGGCGTTCGTGGCCGCGGGTGTGGTGCCGATCGCGCACGCCAACGACGGCGGAGGTTCGATCCGCATCCCCGCGTCCTGCAACGGTCTGGTGGGGCTCAAGCCGTCGCGCGGCCGACTGCCCCTGGACGCCAACATGCGCCAGATGCCGATCCGGATCGTCGCCAACGGGGTGGTGACCCGGTCGGTCCGTGACACCGCCGCCTTCTATCGTGAGGCCGAGAACGTCTGGCGCAGCCCGAAGCTCGAGCCGATCGGCGACGTGACGCGGCCGGGACGGGCACGGCTGCGCGTCGCGGTGTTCACCAAGTCCGTCAAACGGGAGTGCAGCCCCGAGGTTCGTGATCACACGCTGGGGACCGCCGCGCTGCTGGAGAGTCTGGGGCACCACGTCGAATATCTCGACGCACCGCCGGTCCCGGAGTCCTTCATCGACGACTTCCTTCTGTACTGGGCGCTGCTGTCGTTCGCCTTGGTCCGCGGCGGGAAGAGTCGGTTCGGCGCCACGTTCGACCGCGCCAAACTCGACAACCTCACCCTCGGATTGGAGGGCTACGCGGCGGCCAATCTGCACCGGCTTCCGGTGGCAATCGCCAGGCTGGCGACGCTGCGTCGCCGGATGCTGAGCCGGGTGCGGGACTACGACGTGCTGTTGACGCCGACCTTGGCCGACGTGCCGCCGCGCGTCGGGCACCTGGATCCGTCCGCGGACTACGACCAGATCATCGAGCGACTGGTGGACTGGGTGGCGTTCACGCCGCTGCAGAACGTCACGGGTGACCCAGCAATCTCGTTGCCACTGAACCACTCCGCCGAGGGACTGCCCGTCGGCATGATGTTCAGCGCTCGTCTGGGTCGGGAGGCAACGCTGCTGGGACTCGCCTACGAGCTGGAGGCGGCCGTGCCGTTCCGCTTCGTAGCGGACAGCATCGGTGCGGAATCCGACATTCAATTACCCTGATAGGCAAGGTTTCCCGGTTTCCGTTACCCGGACGTCGACGAATTCCGTTGTGGGGCGCGACACAACACCGTAATCGGACTTAGGTCGAGTTAACCTTCCGGACATCACCGGTGGCAACCGAAGAAACACGGCGAGCTGAACATCGCCTGTGTGGACCCCACTGCATCGACGACCGTCCGAGGACCGGCGATCGCCACTGCGCCCGGGAATACCTTCGGGTACCTGGTCCGGTTCGCATTGGCGAACATTCGTCGTCGACCAGAGCGGTTCGTGCTCTCCGTCCTCGGCATCGCACTGGCGATCGCATGCGTCACCATCGTCCGCACCATCTCCTCGAGCTTCGCCATCACCGGTGCCGACTCGGTGACCGACGTGCTCGACGGTGCCCAACTGTGGGCGGTGCCCGCCGCCGGTGTGCACTTCGATCCGGACGCGCAGGCGTTGGTCGCCGACGGCGCAGCGCCGGAGCTGACCCTGCCCGCAGGCTGGCGGGGCATCCACACCCTGTCAGGCGTCACCGAGGTCAAGGGCGAGGCGGTCTCCCTTCGCAGTAGTGACGAATTGCCCTCGGGCCAAACCACTCTGGGGTCGGCGCTGGCCGACCGTCTCGGCGTCGCCCCCGGTGACCGGGTGGAGATCGGCGGCCAGAGCTTGGTCGTCGGGGTGCAGGGGGACGGGCAATCCGCCATCGTCTCGACCGACCTCGCACGGTCGGTCGTCGGTGAGAAGGGGTGGTGGACGGTGTTCGCCCCCGACGGCCGGGAGAAGGACCGCACCCTCGCGCAGACATTCGGTGCGGCGACGGGACTGCCGTTCACCGCCGACCCTGCGGTGCTGCCCGAGGCCGGTGGCCAAGGGCTGATCTACGACACCGTCGGCGGCAGTGGGCCGCTGACCTTCGAGCAGAAATTCTCGGCGCTGTTCTCCGGCAAGGTGACCAGCTCCACGCTCGGCCTGATATCGACCATCGGCCTCGGACTCGGCTTCGTCATCGCGGTGTCGTCGTTCCTGGCCGCCGTGCAGGAACGCAAGCGTGAATTCGGCATCATGTCGAGCATCGGGCTCGCCGACGAGGTGCTGTACTTCTTCCTCGTCGAGTCGGCCGTCGTCTTCGTGGTCGCCTACCTAGTCGGCATCGCCGGCGCGGGAGCCGCAGTGGCACTGGTGATTCCGGGCATCGCAACACCAACGGCGTGGCTCCAGGCCTCGGCGATGGTGGCCGCGTTCCTGCCTGCCATGGCGATCGTCGGGGCGCTCGTACCGGTGCACCGGCTGTTGCAGCAGCGACCCGTCGACCTGTTGGGAGACCGCTAGATGTTGACCAAAGGCCTGGCCTACGGCTGGCTCGCCGCGCGCCGACGCATCGGCGAGATGATCCTGCCGGTCGTCACGACGGCCACGGGTGCCTTCCTGGTGGTCCTGGTGTTCGGGATGCAGGACGGCATTCGGGCGCAGTCCGCGTCGCTCGGACATGCCGACGAGATCGGACGAGCCGTCATCCTCATCTCGGTGACCGTCCTGCTGGTCGGCGTCGTCGAGGTCGCGGTGGCCACCACCAGGACGGTCGCCCACCGCACCAGAGAACTCGGCGTGCTCGGCGCCAACGGAGTGCCGCGCACCCCCGTCGTCGCCGCACTGCTCGTCGAACCGTTGGTGGCAGCCGTGCTCGGCGCGGTGGTCGGTGCGGCACTGGCCGGCGCCGTCGCCATGGCGCTTGGGGCAACGGGTTTCGTGCCCACCGGCGTCGCCGTCGGCGGATTGCTTCTCGGCGGGGGCATCGCCGTGGTCGTCAGCATCGTCGCGGCGCTGGTCACCAGCGTCTTGCCCACCTGGACCGCAGCGTCGCGGCCACCCATTCGCTCGCTCTCCGGTGGAGGTTAATTTCATGACGGTCGTCGACGACGAGAACACGGCGCAGCAGGCCGCGGCGGTGGCCGCGCCCGGCGAGGTGGCGACACCGGTGATCGAGGTCTCCGACGTGTGGAAGCTGCACAAGCTGGGCGACGAGGTGGTCAAGGCCCTCGTCGCGGCCGACCTGCGAGTGATGCCCGGTGAGTTCGTCTGCCTGATGGGGCCCAGTGGAAGCGGAAAGTCCACGCTGCTCAACATCATCGGCGGACTGGACCGCCCAACCAAGGGCTCGGTTTCGGTCGCGGGCAAGGACACCGGGCAGCTCACCGAGAGCCAGTTCGCCGCGCTGCGACACGACACCATCGGCTTCATCTTTCAGAGCTACAACCTCATTCCCTTTCTGTCGGCGGTCGAGAACGTCGAACTTCCCCTGATGTTCGAGCCGTATGACCGAAAGGCGTTGCGCAAGAGGGCAATGGAACTCCTCGAGCTGGTCGGCCTGAGTCACCGGGTGCACCACCAGCCGACCAAGATGTCCGGTGGTGAACAGCAGCGCACGGCCATCGCGCGCTCGCTCATCAGCAACCCGACGCTCGTCCTCGCCGACGAGCCGACGGCGAACCTGGACCACAAGACGGGCGAGACGGTCGTGCGCATGCTGCGCGACCTGTGCTCGACCATGGGCGTCACCGTTGTCGCCAGCACCCATGACCCGATCGTCGCCGAGGAGGCCAGTCGGGTCGTCCGGATGCGAGACGGCCAGATCGTCAGCTGATCCGGTAACCCGACGAAATCGAAGGAACCACTGTGACTCAAGAGATGGAAGCCGCGCGGCCGTCGGGCGCCGCCGATCGCGACGCGCTGATGACGACGGAGCTCGTCCCCGAACAGATCCTGCCGAAGGTGATGAGCACGTTCGGCCTCACCTCGGCGTACGTATTCATCATCTGCTGGGTCACCGGATCGTCGGTGATGGCCGCAGGCGGCTGGACCGCGATACCGATGTGGGTGCTCGGTATCGTCAGCTTCCTGGTGCCCGCGGGCATGGCCGTCGTCGAACTCGGCAACCTGTGGCCGGGCCAGGGCGGGGTGTACATCTGGGCGCACCGAACCATGGGTGAGACATGGGGATTCGTCGGCGGTTACCTGTCCTGGGTGCCGGTGATCCTGAACGCGGCGTCCTCGCCTGCGGTGGTCTTGCAGTTCCTGCTGTTGGCGTTCCACACCGAACTGGGGTTGACGACCAGCATCATTCTCCAGCTGGTGATCATGTGGACGGTGATCGGGCTGGCGCTGGCGAAACTCGCCGCCAACCAGAAGATCATGAACGTCGTCTTCGTCGTCTACGGCGTGCTGACGCTGACCATCTTCGTCTGCGGCCTGCTGTTCGCGGTCGAGAACGGCTCGGCCACTCCGTTCGACTGGCACGAGGCGACCGTGCCGAACTTTGCCGTCGCGGGCTTCCTCTACGGCACGGTGCTGCTGTACCTGCTCGGCGTCGAGACGCCGTACAACATGGGTGCGGAGTTCTTGTCGGTTCGCAAGAGTGGGCCCAAGATGATCCTGTGGGGTTCGACCGCGCTGGTGGCCATCTACTTGCTGACGACGCTCGGCACGATGATGGCGCTGCCCGGCGACCAGATCGACCCCGTCACGGGCGTCATCGGTGCACTCGGCATGTCGGGCTTCCCCGGTCTCATGGAGGTCTGCGCGGTGGTGCTCGCAGGCATCATCATCGTGGCGTTGATGACCTACCAGGTGGCCTACTCGCGCCTGATCTTCGTCTCGGGTCTGGAGCGGCACCTGCCGCGCATCTTCACGCACCTGAATCCGCGGACCCGAAACCCGGTGACGGCCATCCTCATTCAGGGCGTGTTGTCGTCGCTGATCCTGGTTGGGCTGTACTCGCAGAGCAGCATGGCGAACGTGACCATCTACCTGCAGGGCGGCCTGAGTACCGTGTGGCTGCTGTCGGGCTTCTTCTTCCTGATCCCGGTGGTCATCGCACGCAAGAAGTACGCGGACCGCTACGAGAACGAGAAGTTCTGGCGCATTCCCGGTGGCATGGTGGGAGTGTGGATCGTCGTGGTGGTCGGCACGATCGCCACCATCGGCGGCGTGTACTACTCGTTCGTGACGCCGTGGATCGACGTACCGCAGGCCACCTGGATGACGTGGGTCGGCGGGATCAGCCTGGGCATGTTCGCCCTCGGCCTGATCGTGTTCGTGTTCGGCAAGCGCTCGGCCCGCAAGGTGAGCAAGGAGGACTCGCTGGCGCACCTGGCGGTCTTCGACCTCAAGAAGTCCGATACAACCACCGACGGAGTCTGAACCGATGACACTGGACAGCACCACTCGCAGCGCCGACGCCACGGAGGGCTCGACGAGCTATCCGCTGGACCCGCTGACCGGCGAGGAGATTTAAGCCGCTGCGGCGATCGTGATGGCGTCCGAATATGCCTCGCCGACACTGAAGTTCGTGATGATCCAGCTGGCGGAGCCGGCGAAGACCGCCGAGCTGACGTTCGCCGGCGCCGATGTGCCGCGCTGCGCCTTCGCCACCATGTACGACGCCGCGGCGAAAATGATCTACGAGGCGGTCGTCGACCTGGGCGCCAGCATGATCGAGTCGTGGAAGACCATTCCCGGCCGCTTCCCGTCATACCTTGTCGAGCACATGACGGGGGTGGAGGAGAAGGTCCGCGAGGACCCACGATGGCAGGAGGCGATGCGCAAGCGTGGCATCACCGACTTCAGCCTGGCGATGATCGACCCGTGGCCGGCCGGCTACTACGGTGCCAGCGACCACTACGACAACTCGCCGCTGGTCTGTCGGCCGTTGACGTTCATGCGCGCGGCGCCGTCCGAGCACGGCTATGCGCGTCCGGTCGAGGGCCTGATCGTGACGTTCGACCTCGACAACATGGTGGTCCTCGACATCGAGGACCACGGGGTGGTGCCGATGCCGCCGACGGCGGGCAACTACGACCCAAGGTTCATGTTCGACCCGAACAACCGGCCCGCATTCACCGAATTCCGTTCCGACGTCAAGCCGATCGAGATCACCCAGCCCGAGGGCCCCAGCTTCACCGTCGACGGGTGGCAGGTCACGTGGCAGAAGTGGTCGTTGCGCATCGGGTTCAACCCGCGCGAGGGCATCACACTGCACGAGGTTACCTACACCGACCGCGGCGAGACTCGTCCGATCATGTACCGCGGATCGCTTTCGGAGATGGTGGTGCCCTACGGCGACACCTCGCCGACGCACTGGAACAAGAACGTCTTCGACATGGGCGAAGTCGGAATGGGCTTCTCGGCCAACCCGTTGACGTTGGGCTGCGACTGCCTCGGCGAGATCCACTACTTCGACGGCACGGTCAACGACTCCGACGGCAACCCCGTCACGATCCCGAACGCCATCTGCATGCACGAGGAGGACTACGGAATCTCATGGAAGCACACCGACTTTCGCACCGGCGAGGTCGAGGTGCGGCGCTCGCGCCGGTTGGTCGTGTCGATGATCTGCACCGTCGGCAACTATGAATACGGCTTCTTCTGGTATTTCTACAACGACGCGTCCATCGAGGTCGAGGTCAAGCTGTCCGGCGTGCTCACCACCGGCTCGATCGCCGAGGGTGAAGTCCCGCGGTGGGGCAAGCTCGTCGCCCCCGGCGTCTACGGACCGAACCACCAGCACTTCTTCAACTTCCGGCTCGACATGAGCGTCGACGGTCCGGGAAACAGTGTGTACGAGGTGGATTCGATCCCGGAGCCCGATCCGGCACTCAACCCGCACCACAACGCCTGGATCACACAGGACACCCTGGTGGCGTCGGAGGCCGAAGGTGCCCGCGACTGGGACTGGAAGACGGGCCGCTACTGGAAGATCACCAACCCGTCGAAGACGAACGAACTCGGCAGCCCGACGGCCTACAAGTTGGTGCCCAAGGACATCGTGCCCGTCATGGTGCAGGAGGGTTCCTACATCTACGACCGGGCGCGGTTCATCCAGCACAACCTGTGGGTGACGAAGTACGACGAGGCGGAGAAGTTCGCGGCGGGGGACTACATGTACCAGTCCGCCGACGCGCAGGGCCTGCCGGACTTCGTCGCCGACGACGCGCCGCTCGAGGACACCGACGTGGTGCTCTGGTACACCCTGGGCGCCCACCACGTGGTCCGGCCGGAGGACTGGCCCGTAATGCCCTGTGCGTACACGGGATTCCACCTCAAGCCGATCGGATTCTTCGACGGCAACCCGGCGCTCGACATTCCGCCGACGCCGCCGAAGGCGTGCCACGGTGCGCATCACGCGGGGCTGCCTGTTGCGGAGCGGGCCCTGGAGTCCTAGCTGGTCAGTGCACCTAGCCCAGTTCGGCGAGCAGGCGCCGGAAGTGACGCCGGTCCTGCTCGCTCAACGGCGCCAACACCTTTCGCTCGGCGTCGCGCACGCCGGGGTCGACGTCGACGAGCAGCGCGACGCCGTCCTTCGTCAACTCCGCGGGCAGGGACCGGCCCGCCGCCACGGTGGCGGGGCGGGTGACGAGGCCGCGATCTTGGAGCCCGCGGAGCACCATGTTCATGGCCTGCGGCGAGACGTTGGCGTCGCGCGCCAGTTCGGCGTTGGACCGCCCCGGCGAGCGCGACAGGATCCGCATGCAGATGTACTGCGGGAAGGACAGGTCGAGCGGTTCGAGCACGCCGGCGATGACCTCGGTGCGCAGGGCGGTGGCGACCCGGACCAGGAGGAGGCCGAGCGGTTGGTCCTCGGGTGCGCTCATGTCAACCATCTTGACACATATCAACTAGGTTGATAATCATGACGGTATGAGCAATCCACTCGACGCCATGTTCGACGCCGCCTACCGGGGCGAAGCGGAGCAGTTGGGTCTCGGCACCAAGCCCCCGTGGAGCATCGGTGAGCCGCAACCCGAGATCGCCGCGCTCATCGAGGCCGGCAAGTTTCACGGCGACGTCCTGGACGCCGGCTGCGGCGAGGCCGCGACCGCCATCGCGCTCGCCGAGCGCGGCTTCACCACCGTCGGACTCGACCAGTCCGCCACCGCGATCGAACTGGCGCGCGCCGAGGCCGCCCGGCGCGGCCTGACCACCGCCACCTTCGACGTCGCCGACATCAGCGCCTTCACCGGATACGACGGCCGCTTCGGCACCGTCGTCGACTGCACGCTGTTTCACTCCATGCCCGTCGAACTGCGCGACGGCTACCAGCAGTCGATCGTCCGCGCCGCCGCGCCCGGTGCGTCGTACTACGTCTTGGTGTTCGACCGTGCCGGGATGCCCGAGGACGTCCCGATGAACCCCGTCACCGAGCAGGAACTGCGCGACACGGTGTCGAAGTACTGGGTCGTCGACGACGTCCGGCCTGCCCGCATCCACGCCACCGCCGCTCGGAATCCCGCCGCGTCGGCCGATTTCGCCGGCTCGGGCGTCCGTGACGAGGGCAACGGCCGCATGTCGATGCCCGCGTGGTTGCTGTCGGCGCGTCTGGGTTAGCACTTACCCCTTCGCTCCTCCCGTCGAGCCGTTTGGCAGGATTGGGGGCACTCGCGTGCGGACCGAAGGAGTGTCATGGCGGAAACGGTCCTGGCGGACCCAGCTGAGCGACCGGGCTATTCGCGCGTCTTGCTCAAACTGGGCGGCGAGATGTTCGGCGGGGGACAGGTCGGCCTCGATCCCGACGTCGTCGCCTTGGTCGCCCGGCAGATCGCCGAAGTGGTGCGTGGCGGCGTCCACGTCGCAGTGGTCATCGGCGGAGGAAACTTCTTCCGCGGCGCGCAGCTTCAGCAGCGCGGCATGGAGCGCAGCCGCTCCGATTACATGGGCATGCTCGGCACCGTGATGAACAGCCTTGCACTGCAAGACTTCCTGGAGAAGGAAGGCATCGACACCCGGGTGCAGACCGCCATCACGATGGGCCAGGTCGCCGAGCCGTACATCCCCGGTCGTGCCCGTCGGCATCTGGAGAAGGGGCGCGTCGTCATCTTCGGCGCAGGCATGGGCCTGCCCTACTTCTCGACAGACACGACGGCCGCCCAGCGGGCGCTCGAGATCGGCGCCGAGGTCGTCTTGATGGCCAAGGCGGTCGACGGCGTCTACACCGACGACCCACGGACGAACCCGGACGCCGAGCTGCTCAAGACGATCACCCACCGGGAAGTCATCGACCGCGGCCTGCAGGTGGCCGACGCGACGGCGTTCAGCCTCTGCATGGACAACCGCATGCCGATCCTGGTGTTCAACCTGCTCGTCGACGGGAATATCGCCCGCGCGGTGGCGGGTGAGAAGATTGGGACGCTTGTCACCACCTAACGGGTGGGACGAGCGACAGCGACGGGAGAATATGAAGTGATCGACGAAACCCTCTTCGAAGCCGAGGAGAAGATGGAGAAGGCGGTCTCGGTCGCCCGGGACGACCTGTCGTCCATCCGCACCGGTCGCGCCAATCCTGGCATGTTCAACCGGATCAAGATCGAGTACTACGGGTCGCCGACGCCGATCACGCAGCTCTCCAGTATCAACGTGCCGGAAGCCCGGCTCGTCGTCATCAAGCCCTACGAGGCGAACCAGTTGCGGCCCATCGAGGATGCGATCCGCAACTCCGATCTCGGTGTCAACCCGGGCAACGACGGCAACGTCATCAGGATTTCGATCCCACAGCTGACCGAGGAACGCCGCCGCGAACTGGTCAAGCAGGCCAAGGGCAAGGGCGAGGACGCCAAGGTCACCGTGCGCAACATCCGCCGCAAGGCCATGGAAGAGCTCGCGCGCATCAAGAAGGACGGCGAGGCCGGCGAGGACGAGGTCGGGCGCGCGGAGAAGGACCTGGACAAGAGCACCCAGACCTACACCGCTCAAATCGACGACCTGGTGAAGCACAAAGAAGGCGAGCTGCTGGAGGTCTAGGTCGCAGTAGACCTGACCTTCAGCAACAGCACGGTGGCAGACACCGACACGGCCTCCACCGACGGAGCCGGGACACCCGAGCCCACGAAGAAGGCCGGCCGGGCGGGACGCAACCTCCCCGCCGCCATCGGGGTCGGAGCGTTCCTCGGCTTCGGCGTCATCGCGATCCTGGTGTTCGCACCGCTGGGTTGGGTTCCGGTCGTGGCGCTTGCGATGGCCGTCGCCACCCACGAAGTCGTCAAGCGGCTACGGACGGCGGGGTACTCGATTCCGATCGTTCCGCTGCTGGTCGGCGGGCAGGCCATGGTGTGGCTGACGTGGCCCTTCGGCCCCGCGGGCGCCCTTGGGGCGTTCGGCGCCACGGTCGTGGTCAGCATGATCTGGCGGTTGCTCTCCGGTGGCATGAAGAACGCCCCGGTGAACTATCTGCGCGACGTCACCACGACGATCTTCTTGGCCGCCTGGATTCCGCTGTTCGGGGCGTTCGGCGTGCTGCTGGTCTATCCGGAGGACGGCCGCTGGCGCGTGCTCTGCCTGATGCTCGGCGTCGTCTTCTCCGACATCGGCGGCTACGCGGCAGGGGTCCTGTTCGGCAAGCACCCGATGGTGCCCGCAATCAGCCCAAAGAAGTCCTGGGAGGGCTTCGCCGGGTCGCTGATCTTCGGGACCGCCGCGTCGGTGCTCGCCGTGACCTTCCTGCTGGAGAAGCCGGCCTGGGTCGGCATTCCGCTGGGCCTGATGCTCGTCGTCACCGGCACGCTCGGCGACCTCATCGAGTCCCAGGTCAAGCGCGACTTGGGCATCAAGGACATGGGCACCCTGCTACCCGGCCACGGCGGGCTGATGGACCGGCTCGACTCGGTCCTGCCGTCGGCCGTCGCGACGTGGGTCGTCCTGACGCTTCTTGCGTGACGCCCGCGAGTTGAGCCAGCAGGCCGCCGCTCCGAGCACCAGACCCACTCCTACGCCGACGTCCACCCGCTGGCCAAGCATCAACCAGGACAGCACGCCCGCAACGGCGGGGATCACGCAGAACAGCATGGACACCGCCGCGGCGCCGTGCAGGTTGATCGCCCGCACGTACAGCGAGACGCCAAGGGTCGCGTTGAGCAGCACCACGCCGGCCACCGCGAACGCGGCCTTCGTCGGATCGTGCACCGCGAACGGCGTCGTAAACGCCAGCGCCACCGCCGGTATCAGAGCGACCACGTTCTGCACGGCGGTCGAGGCGCGGAAGTCGACGTCGGCGCAGAACCGCTGCTGGTAGACCCCGCCGGCCGCCAGGCCGACCAGTGCGACCAACAGCAGCAGGACCGCAGGGTCGACGCCGCGTTCGGAGATCAGCCGACTCGCGCAGGCCGCGAGCACCGCGAAGACGCCGAGCATCAGCGCCAGGATTCGCAGCGGCGTGAGGCGGTCCTTCAGGAACGCCGCGGCGAGCATCGCGGTGGCGACGGGATTCATCGCGACGACGACTGCGCACAGGACGGCGGGCGCCCCATGCTGGATGGCCAGGTAGAGCGCACAGAACTGCACCGCCTGCATCAGCAGACCCGTGACGGCGACGTGCCCGAGCACGCGCCCCCTCGGCCAGCGCACCTTGGCCAGCGCGGCCCAGGACCCGAGGATGACCCCGGCCAAGGCGAAGCGGAAGGCCAGCACCGCCATCGGGGTCATGGCGTTGACCGCCATGTTGCCGATCGGGTAGCCGAGCGCATAGAAGAACGTCACGGCCGCCGTCGTCTGGATCGGCATGCGGGTGGGGGTCATGGACCCATCGTGCGGACGGCCGCCAGCGGCGTCCAACGAATATCGCTGATCGCATTCGATCGCCAGTGCTGATCAATCGGTGGCTCAATACCGTGCCGTTCGCGTGACCGTGCCGTTCTTTGATCGTCGATGCTGATCGGAGTACCTTGGCAGCGTGAGTCAGGTCCTGGACATCGCGCCGCTGCGCAGCGTGGTCGCCGTCGCCGACTGTGGCGGATTTCACCGTGCCGCGACCGTTCTGCACCTCACGCAGTCCGCCGTCAGCCAGCACGTCCGGCGGGTCGAGGCGGTCGTCGGGGGACCGGTCGTCGAGAAGTCCGGTCGCGGCGTCGCCTTCACCGAGTTGGGCCATCGACTGCTCGCCCACGCACGAACCATCCTCGCCGCGCACGACGCTGCCCTCACCGATCTCGGTGCGGCCGAGGAGCGCGTGCTGGTGATCGGCGCCACCGAGCACGGCGCCGACGTCATGCTGCCCGGCCTGACCGGCGCGCTGGGCAAGCGGCTGCCCGAATGGCGCCTGCGATTCCGGCTCGACCGCAACGTGACGCTCGCCGACGCGATCGACCACGGCTCCCTCGACCTGGCGGTGATGCTCGACGGTTCCGGACTGGACCCTGTCAACGCCTCGGGAGTCGTCGCGCTGAAGTGGATTTCGGGCCGCACCTTCGCGATGCCGGCGAGCGATCCGCTGCCCGTGGTGATGTTCTCCGAACCGTGCACGCTGCGCGAGCCGACCTTCGCGGCACTGGATCGCATCGGCGTCCCGTACCGGGTCGCCGCGGAGAGTTCCAATCTGTCCGGCCTGTTCGCCGCCGTCCGTTCCGGCCTCGGCGTTGCGCTGCTGCCCATGATCGGACGACTCCCCGACGGCCTGTGCCTCGCCGAGGGGCTACCACCTACCAGCCGGGCGACGGTGTGCGTGCGGGGCCGTGCCGGCGTCGACGCCGACGCCCTGGCCGCCGTCGACCAAGCCGTCCGTGACGTTTTGAGTGAGCAGGGCTGATAATGAGCGAGACCATGAAACTTCCACTGGTGTTCGATGCGCCCAAACGCGGGAAGCCGCCGCGTCACTTCGCCGACCTCGACGACGACGCCCGCGGCGTTGCCGTCGCCGAGCTCGGGCTCCCCGCCTTCCGCGGCAAGCAATTGGCGAATCAGTACTTCGGCAGGCTGATCGCCGACCCGCACGCCATGACCGATCTGCCGGCGGCGACTCGCGACCAGGTCGCGGAGACGCTGTTCCCGCGACTGCTCGACGTGGTGCGCTCCGTCGAGTGCGACGACGCGGAGACCAGGAAGACGTTGTGGCGCGCCAACGACGGCACCACCATCGAATCGGTTCTGATGCGGTACCCGAACCGAAGCACGCTGTGCCTGTCGTCTCAGGCCGGGTGTGGCATGGCCTGCCCGTTCTGCGCCACCGGGCAAGGCGGCTTGACCAGAAACCTCAGCACCGCAGAGATTCTCGAACAGGTCCGCGCCGCGGCGGCCGTCATGCGCGACGATCACGACGGACGACTGTCGAACATCGTGTTCATGGGGATGGGTGAACCCCTGGCCAACTACAACCGCGTGCTCGCCGCGGTCAAGCGCATCATCGCGCCCGCGCCGCACGGGTTCGGCATCTCGGCGCGCTCGGTCACGGTGTCGACCGTCGGGCTCGCACCGGCCATCCGCAAGCTGGCCGACGAACGCCTCGGGGTGACGTTGGCGCTGTCGCTGCACGCCCCCGACGACGAGCTCCGCGACACGCTGGTGCCGGTGAACAACAAGTGGAACGTCGGCGAAGTGCTCGAAGCCGCAAGGTATTACGCCGACGAGACCGGACGCCGCGTGTCCATCGAGTACGCGCTCATCCGCGACGTGAACGATCAGCCGTGGCGCGGTGACCTGCTCGGCAAGAAGCTGCACGGCGCGCTCGGGCCGCTGGTCCACGTCAACGTCATCCCGCTGAACCCGACCCCGGGCTCGAAGTGGGACGCCAGTCCCAAGCCGGCCGAGCGAGAGTTCGTCAGGCAGGTCCGTGAACGCGGTGTTTCCTGTACCGTGCGCGATACCCGGGGTCGTGAAATTGCCGCTGCCTGCGGTCAACTCGCCGCGGAGGGCTAGCGAATCGAGGGAGCGATGAGACGGCTCAACGGCGTGGACGCCTTGCTGCTGTACACCGAGGCCCCCGAGATTCACATGCACACCCTGAAGATCGGCATCCTCGACGTCTCCGAACTCGAGGGCGAATTCACCTACGAGCTGTTCCGTCGGGTGGCCGAGCCGCGGCTGCGTGCCCTGACCCCGCTGCGCTACCAACTCGTCGACGTCCCGATGAGGTTCCACCACCCCATGTGGACCGAGAACGCGGACGTCGACTTCGACTACCACGTCCGCCGGGTGTCGGTGCCCGCGCCGGGAGGGCGACGCGAGCTCGACCAACTCATCGGCGAAATCGCAGGCACCCCACTGGATCGCAGTCGCCCGCTGTGGGAGATGTACGTCGCCGAGGGTCTCGTCGGCAACCGCGTCGCGATCATCCACAAGGTCCACCACGTGCTGGCCGACGGCGTCGCCTCGGCGAATCAGATGGGCTGGGCCATCCAGGCCGAGCCGCCCGAATTCCCGGCGAAGGCAATCCACACCGAGGAACGCGAGCGCACGGCGGGCGGACTGATGCTGGCCGCCAGCCGCGACCACGCCCGCCAGATTTGGCGGTTGCCAACGCTGCTCGCCGAAACCGCCCGCGGCATCTCGCGAGTTCGCCGTCGCACCAAGGAACGTGGCAGTCACCCCGAACTGGCGCCTAACTTCGCCCCGCCGCCGAGTTTCCTCAACCACGTCGTCTCCCCGGCGCGCCGATTCGCCACCGCGCCGCTAGCCCTCGCCGATGTCAAGGAGGCGGCGAAGACCCTCGGGGTGACGGTCAACGACGTCGTCCTCGCCACCGTCGCCGGTGCGCTGCGCGAGCTGCTCCTGAAGTACGACGGCGCCGCCGACGCGCCCCTGATCGCCGGAGTTCCGGTCAGCTACGGCGACCCGGATCGGTTGGCGGGCAACGAGTTCACCTACATGACGCCGTCACTGGCCGTCCACGTCGCCGATCCGGTCGAACGGGTTCGGCTGACCGCGACGGCCACGGCGATTGCCAAGGAGAACAACCACCTGCTCGGCCCCAAGCTCATCCCCACGTGGTTGAACTTCCTGCCGCCTGCGATGGCGCCGCCGGCGTTCCGCTGGCAGTCCAAGCGGATGGAGTCCAGCATGATCTTCAACCTGACGGTCTCCAACGTTCCCGGACCGAGGGAGCGAGATTCGTTCGGGGGAGCGGTGATCAGCGAGATTTACTCCGTGGGCCCACTGGTCGCCGGGAGCGGCATGAACGTGACGGTGTGGAGTTACGTCGACCAACTCAACATCTCGGTGCTCACCGACGATCTGACGACAGACGACCCGCACGAGGTGACGGACGCGATGTTTAGGTCCTTCGTCGCAATGCGCAGCGCTGCCGGATTGTCCGACGTGCTCACCGACGTGAGCGACGCCATGCCTCTCGCGGAGGCGACGGTATCCGGCTAGCGGGTCCAGCCGCGACGGCGCATCCACCAGTCGCGGAACACGATCGCCCAGATCACCAGCGCGAACCCGACCAAGAAGATGTCTTCGACGTGCCCGACGTGGTTGCCACGAAGCATGGCGAGCATGAAGAAGCCGGCGAGGATGCCGCCGATCTGATTCACCCGATGACTCTGCTTCGACCAACCCCAGTTCGCCGACGGCACGTCCTCGACGTCAACGCCGGTATGCCGTTCGACCTCGGTGTTCGCCACGCTAGCTCCTCAGGGGGTCCGGTCAACTCCGCCCATTCTGGCATACGACGACACGTCGTACTTAGCGGACGGCCTCGTATCGGCGTAGTGCCTCGATGCGTTCGGCCGCGTGGTCGACCATCGGCTCGGGGTAGTCGGCACCGCCGAACTCCGGTACCCACCGTCTGACGTATGCGCCGTCGGGATCGAACTTGTTGCCCTGGGTAGTCGGATTGAACACCCGGAAGTACGGCGCGGCGTCCGTGCCGCAGCCCGCGGCCCACTGCCAGCCGTGCTGATTGCTCGCCATGTCACCGTCGGTGAGTTGCTCGAGGAACCAGCGGGCGCCCCATTGCCACGGCAGATGAAGATCCTTCACCAGGAACGACGCGGTGATCATCCGCACCCGGTTGTGCATGAACCCGGTTTCGGCCAGCTGACGCATGCCGGCGTCCACGATCGGGAAACCCGTCTTGCCCGCCTTCCACGTCTCGAAGCGCTTCTTGGCATCCTCGTCGTCGTCGACCTCGATGCGGTCGAAGTTCTTGTTCCAGTTCCACCAGGTGCTCTCGGGCCACGAGTACACGACGTTGGCGTAGAAGTCGCGGAACGCAAGCTCACGCAGATAGGCCTGCGCGCCGGTGCCACCGCCCAGATCGGCGGCCATGGTCCGCGGATGGATGGTGCCGAATTTGAGGTGCGCCGACATCCGGCTGGTGCCGTCGTGATCCGGCCGGTTCCGGTCGTCGGCGTAGTCGTCCAGCGTCGAGGAGGCGAATGCCTTCCACGCCTTTCGCGCCGCGGCCTCACCGGCTGGGTGGTCCAGTTCGGCGTCACCGGCGGGCACGTCGACGCCACCACCCACGTCGGCAGGGTCAATCCACCGGGCCGTCTTCGCCCCGGTCCGAGCGGGGGCACGCCAGCCGTGCGCCTTCCACGCCGAGTAGAACGGCGTGAAGACCTTGTACGGCGTGCCGTCGTCCTTCGTCACGCGTCCGGGGGAGACCAGGTAGGGCGACCCGGACGCCTCCAGCGGAACCTCGCCCAGTGCCTCTCGGACCGCCTCGTCCCGGCGTAGCCCGAACGGGAAGTAGTCACCCGACACGTGAACCGACGTGGCCTCGGTCTTCTTCACCAAGGCGGGGATGCAGTCCTCGGCCCGTCCCTCGACGACCAGCAATCTGCCGTCGAGTCCGTCGCGCAGTTCTCGCAATGAGTCGTACAGATATTGCAATCGCCGGGGGCCCGACGACGCTTTCAAGCCCGGCTCGAGCACGTAGCAGGCGAGGACTTCCTGATCGTCCTTGGCAGCGTCGAGCAACGCGGGCAGATCGTGCAGACGCAGGTCACGCCGAAACCACAGCAACGTTGGCATGCCCCTGATCTTCCCCGTCGTGCGCCCTGGGAAAACGTTCAGGGGGACGCTCGTCAGGAATCCGTAGGGATTCGCTGCGACAATCCCACAATGACGCCGACCACCGCCGACGACTATCCCCGCGACATGGTCGGGTACGGGCAGAATCCTCCACATCCGCACTGGCCGGGCGGCGCCAACATCGCCTTACAGTTCGTCCTCAACTATGAGGAGGGCGGCGAGAACAACGTCCTGCACGGCGACGAGTCGTCCGAGACTTTCCTGTCTGAAATCGTTGGCGCGCAGGCATTCCCGAACCGCCACATGAGCATGGAGTCGTTGTACGAGTATGGCTCGAGGGCCGGGCTGTGGCGCGTGCTGCGGATGTTCGACGACCGTCGGCTGCCGCTGACCATCTTCGGTGTCGCGACGGCACTGGCACGAAACCCCGAGGCGGTGGCGGCCTTTCTGGCGCGCGGCGACGAGATCGCCTGCCACGGCCTGAAGTGGCGCAGCTACCAGCAGATCGACGCCGACGTCGAACGCGCCGACATGGCCGAGGCGGTCCGCATCCTGACCGAGTTGACCGGCCAGGCGCCGCTGGGCTGGTACACCGGTCGGGATTCCCCTCGGACTCGCAAGCTCGTCGTCGAACACGGCGGCTTCCTGTACGACTCGGATTCCTACGCCGACGACCTTCCCTACTGGACTCGGGTGGCGGGTCGCGACCACCTCGTCGTGCCGTACACGTTGGACACCAACGACATGAAGTACGTGTCCGCCAGTGGCTTTCCCTCCGGAGACGAGTTCTTCACCTACCTGCGTGACGCGTTCGACGTGCTGTACGCCGAGGGCGTGGCCGGGGCGCCGAAGATGCTGTCGATTGGCTTGCACTGTCGGCTCGTCGGCAGGCCCGCCAGGATTGCCGCGCTGGGCCGGTTCCTGGACCACGTGCAGTCGCGCGACGGGGTCTGGGTTGCGCGCCGAGTCGACGTCGCGCGGCACTGGATCGAGAACTTCCCGCCCGGCGCTTGACCCTCCCGCCGGGGGAGACCTCACGGTGGTCACATGAGCATGAATCTGAGCGGCCGGCGTCACCACTCCCGACGGGGCGGCTGCGGTAGCCCTGAGCGACCAAGACTGGCTCGACGAGTTGCAGCTCAACCTCCTCGGTGCGGTACGGCTGGACCGTGCTTTGGCGCCGGCGATGCTCGCCGCCGGGTCGGGTGCGATCGTGCACGTGGGGTCCATCCAGAGTCGAATGTCGCTGTACGGCGGCACGCTGGGCTACGCGGCGGCCAAGGCCGCCCTGCGGACCTATAGCAAGGGCCTGTCGAATGAGCTTGCACCGCATGGTGTTCGGGTGAACACGGTGTCGCCCGGTTTCATCCAGACCTCGGCGGCCGACGCGCTCGTCGCGCGGATCGCAAAAGCGGCGGGGACGGATGAGGAAGCCGCTCCGCAGACGCTGATGGACTGTCGGTGCCGACATCGTGGTCGACGGTGGGACCGTCAGGACGATCTAGCAATTAGCCTGTGCCACTGACCGTTTGGAAGTTATCCACAGGCTGGTTTCGGGGTCTTTTGCCCGTCGCTGTGCGACGGTAGAGTCGAATGTATGTTCGATTCGTTGGCAGCCTCGGCGGCCGGTACGTCAGGTGCCGGTGCGGTGCAGTCGTGGTCGCGGGTGGAGAACGCCGCCTGCGCCTGCCGCGTTGCGGCGATGGCCGACATGTTCGCGACCGCCCATGCCGCCGACGGGGCGGATGAGCGAGACCTGTGGTGCACCGACACCTGGGATGCCGTCGCCGCCCACATCGGCGCCGCTCAGCGAATCACCCATGGCGCCGCCTCCAACCAGCTGCTGATCGCCGTCGCCCTGCATGAACGGTTCCCACTGGTCGCGGCCGTGTTCGCCGAGGGTCTGATCACCTATCAACTGGTCCGGATCGTGGTGCAGCGCGGCGCCCTGGTCGTTGATCCGGACGCCCTGCACGAACTCGACCGACTGTTGGCCGAGGCGCTGAGCACCCGGGAACCCATGTCGACGGCCACTCTGGAGAAGACCGTGGACGCGTTCGTCGCCCAGGTCGACCCGCAGGCGGTGCACCGCACCGAGACCCGGGCGCGAGGCCGGTCGGTGGACGTCGGGGAGGACGACGGGGGCGGGATGGCGACGGTGTTCGCCACCCTGTTCGCCCATGATGCGAAGGCCTTCGACGCCCGGTTGAGTGCCGTCGCTGAGACGGTCTGCCCCGCCGATCCCCGGACCAAGGATCAGCGCCGTGCCGACGCCATCGGAGCGCTGTCCCACGGCAACGACCGCCTGGCCTGCCTCTGCGAAACCGACGACTGCCCCGCAGGGGAGAACCCGCCATCCACCGGGGTGGTCGTCTACGTGATCGCTAGCGCGGACACCCTCCACGAACGGCCGGCCCCACCGCCCGCACCGCCCGCATCACCGTCGCCTGCAGCGACACCCGACGACTCGAGTGATGATGCGCCACAGGATGAGGCACGCGATGACATCCCCGTTGACCCCGCCGACGAGCGCACCGCCCTCGACGGCGAAGCCCCGGCCATGTTCGCCAAGCCGTTGCGTGAGCTGACACTCACCGAAGCGCTCACCCCCGCCCCAGGACGCCTCGCCGGCCTCCGGCCCGCCGCCCTGATGGGTGGCCAGTTCCTACCCGGAGCGATCGCCTGCCGCGCCACAGTCGGGGCCACCATCACCCGGATCGTCCACCCCGGCCAAGCACCACCCGAACCCCGATACCGACCGTCGAAGAAGCTGGCCGACTTCGTCCGCTGTCGCGACATGACGTGCCGCTTTCCGGGCTGCAAAGTGCCCGCCACCCATACCGACGTCGACCACACGATTCCGTGGCCCTACGGGCCGACCGCGGCGTCCAACCTGAAATGCCTATGCCGAAGACATCACTTGCTGAAAACGTTCTGGGGTGGCCAAAGCGGTTGGCGCGACCAGCAACTCGACGACGGCACCATCGTGTGGACCGCACCCGACGGCCGGCAGTACATCACCGTACCGGGTAGCCGTCTGCTGTTCCCCGAGCTGAGCGAGCCCACCGCAACTGTTCAGTCGAGCCGGGTGGCAGCGGCGCACACGGCCGGGCTGACCATGCCACGCCGCAAGACCACCCGAGCCCAAGACCGCGCCCGCCGCGTACAACGGGAACGCGAGACAGCTTGACTACCAACGCAAACGGGGCGGCCCAGGCCGAAGCCCGGACCGCCCCGACGGCGGTGCGCTGTTGCTTACATCGCCGGAGGAGCAGGCGGCATCAGCACGGTGTCGATCATGTAGACCGTCGCGTTTGCGGTCTGCACGCCACCGCACACCAGGCCGGCGTCGTTGACCTTGAGCTCAGAGCCCATGCCGGTCACGGTGACCTCGCCACCCTCGACCGTCTTGTGGGTGCCGACGACCTGCTCGGGGCTCAGCCGTCCCGGCACCACGTGGTACGTCAGGATGCTGGTCAGCAGGGGAGCGTCGACCTTGAGCTTGTCGATGGTGGCCGGATCGATCTTCTTGAACGCGTCATCGGTCGGCGCGAACACCGTGAACTCGCCGCTGTTGAGCGTGTCGACCAGATTGACCGCCGGGTTCAGCTGGCCGGACACGGCCGCGGTCAAGGTGGTGAGCATCGGGTTGTTCGACGCCGCCACCGCGACGGGATCCATCGACATTCCCTGCACCGAACCAGGTCCGGTCGGGACCTCCTTTGCGTAAGCGGCGCAGCTCGAGCCGACGAGGCCCGCAGCCGGATCCGCCTGTGCCACACCGGTCGAGGCGAGCAGTCCGGCCACGGCCAGCGCTGCGATGGAAGTGCCGGTGACGGCCCTCTTGGTCTTGTCTGTCAGTTTCATCACTGTTCAACTCTCTTCGTGGGGGATTACTTGGCCGGGGGCATCAACACGGTGTCGACCATGTAGACGGTCGCGTTGGCGGTCTTGACGCCACCGCACACCAGGCCGGACTGGTCGAACTTCAGGGCCTCGCCCGCACCGGTGACGTTGACTTCGGCGCCCTCGACGGTCTTGTGCTTGCCCGCGACCTCGGCGGGGCTCAGCTGGCCCGGGATGACGTGGTAGGTCAGGATGCTGGTGAGCAACGGGGCGTCGGTCTTCAGCTTCTCCAGGGTGGCCGCGTCGATCTTGGCGAACGCGTCGTCGGTCGGTGCGAGCACGGTGAACTCGCCACCGTTGAGGGTGTCGACCAGGTTCACGCCGGGGTTGAGCTTGCCGGAGACCGCCGAGGTCAGCGTGGTGAGCATCGGGTTGTTCGACGCCGCGGTGGCGACCGGGTCCATCGCCATGCCCGCGACGGAGCCGGGGCCTTCGGGGACCTGAGCGGCGTAGCCGGCGCAGCCGGGGCCGATGAGGTCGGCGGCCGGGTCGGCTGCACCGGTCATCGGGGCGGCGCTCGAGGTCGAGCTGCTCATGACGCTGGAGGACATGCTGCTGGCAGTGCTGGAGACCTCACTGGCGGTGTCGCTCGCCTTTTCGCTGGAACAGGCGGACGTTCCGAGGATGGCCGCTGCGGCCAGGCCTGCTGCCGCGAAGGCCTTGCGCTGAGTCGAGTTCATGACGTGATCACTCCAATGTGTCAGGGACGGCTGGTGCCGCCGTCCTCATGGGGCATTCGCGGTGATGGTGATCACGGATTGGCTGTGAGGTTGCTCGTCATATTGGCGTCACATTCGATCGGGTCTTCGTCACCCACCGCGGCAGGCGGCACAATGGACCGGTGACCCGGGATCGTGTGCGCGTATTGGTACTTGGCAGCACCGGTTCCATCGGCACGCAGGCACTCGAGGTGATCGCCGCCAACCCCGACCGGTTCGAGGTCGTCGGACTGGCTGCCGGTGGTGGCAACCCCGACCTGTTGGCCCGTCAGCGGGCCGAGACCGGCGTCACCAACGTCGCCGTGGCGTCCGCGGGGGCTGCCGAACAGATCGGCGACGTCACCTACGTCGGTGACGACGCGGCGACGCACCTGGTCGAGAACACCGAGGCCGACGTCGTCCTCAACGCGCTCGTCGGCGCGCTGGGTCTGCGTCCGACCCTTGCCGCCCTCGAGTCCGGCGCCCGGCTGGCGCTGGCCAACAAGGAGTCGTTGATCGCGGGCGGCCCACTGGTGCTGAAGGCGGCCAAGCCGGGCCAGATCGTGCCCGTGGACTCCGAGCACTCCGCCTTGGCGCAGTGCCTACGCGGCGGTGCCGCCGACGAGGTCGCCCGGTTGGTGCTGACCGCATCGGGTGGTCCGTTCCGAGGCTGGTCGGCCGCTGATCTCGAGGACGTCACCCCGGAACAGGCCGGTGCCCATCCCACATGGTCAATGGGCCCGATGAACACTCTCAACTCGGCCTCGCTGGTCAACAAGGGGCTTGAGCTGATCGAGACGCACCTCCTGTTCGGCGTCCCCTACGACCGCGTCGACGTCGTGGTCCATCCGCAGTCGATCGTGCACTCGATGGTCACCTTCGTGGACGGCTCCACACTCGCCCAAGCGAGCCCCCCCGACATGAAGTTGCCCATCGCCCTTGCGCTCGGGTGGCCGGCGCGCGTCCCCGGTGCGGCGTTGCCATGCGACTTCACCACGGCATCCACGTGGGAATTCGAACCGCTGGACGACGCGGTCTTTCCCGCGGTGGCGCTCGCGCGCGAGGCCGGCACCAGGGGCGGTTGCCTGACGGCGGTCTACAACGCCGCCAACGAACAGGCGGCCGAGGCGTTCCTCGCCGGGCGGATCCGATTCCCCGCGATCGTCCGGATCGTCGGCGAGGTGCTGCGCGCTGCGGACCAGTGGTCTGCGGAACCGGCTACCGTGGACGACGTACTCGCCGCTCAGGACTGGGCCAAGGACAGGGCCGGTGTCGCGGTCGAGAAGGCAGCACGGGAGGTCGTAGCAACCAGATGATGTTCGCACTGGGCATTGTGCTGTTCGCACTGGCCATCTTGGTCTCGGTGGCGCTGCACGAATGCGGTCACATGTGGGTGGCGCGCGCCACCGGAATGAAGGTGCGCCGCTACTTCGTCGGGTTCGGACCGACCGTGTGGTCGACGAAGCGTCGTAACCGGCTCGGGTACACCGAGTACGGCCTGAAGGCCGTTCCGCTCGGCGGCTTCTGCGACATTGCCGGCATGACGTCGGTCGAGGAACTCGCCCCCGAGGACCGCCCGTACGCCATGTTCCGCCAGAAGGTGTGGAAAAGGGTCGCGGTGCTCTTCGCGGGCCCCGCGATGAACTTCGTGATCGGCCTGGTGCTGATCTACGGCATCGCAATCATCTGGGGACTGCCCAATCTGCACCCGCCCACCGCCGCCATCGTCGGCGAGACGTCCTGCGTGTCGTCAGAGGTCACCAAGGGCAAGCTGGGGGAGTGCACCGGCCCAGGCCCGGCGGCGCAGGCGGGCATCAGAGCGGGCGACACGGTGGTCAAGGTCGGCGATACCGACGTCAAGACCTTCCAGGAGATGGTCGCCGCCGTGCGCAAGCTCAACGCGCCGACCCCATTCGTCGTGGAGCGCACCGAGAACGGGCGCACCGAGGAGTTCACCACCACCGTCGACGTCACCAAGGCCCAGCGCTGGACCAAGGAGGGCAACGGCGCCCCGACCGAAGTCGGCGCGGTCGGCATTGCGGGCGCCCAGTTCGGGCCGACGCAGTACAACCCCCTTTCGGCGGTGCCGGGGACCGTCGCCTTCACCGGCGACCTGATGGTCGAACTCGGCAAGTCGCTTGCCAAGATCCCCACCAAGATCGGTGCGCTGTGGACGTCCATCGGCGGCGGTGAACGGGATCCGGAAACGCCCATCAGCGTGGTCGGCGCCAGCATCATCGGCGGCGACACAGTCGACGCCGGACTGTGGGTGGCGTTCTGGTTCTTCCTGGCGCAGCTGAACTTCGTCCTCGGTGCGATCAACCTGCTCCCGCTGCTGCCCTTCGACGGTGGCCACATCGCGATTGCCGTGTACGAGAAGCTCCGCAATATGATTCGTTCGGCGCGCGGCAAGGTTGCCGCCGCCCCGGTGAACTACCTCAAGCTGATGCCCGCCACCTACGTCGTGCTCGTCATCGTGGGTGGCTACATGCTGCTGACCGTCACCGCTGACCTGGTCAACCCGATCAGGCTGTTCCAATAGTCTTCAGAAAGAAGTCATCATGACCGTCGGTCTGGGTTTGCCAGTACCGCCCCCGCCGACGCTGGCTCCCCGTCGCAAGACGCGTCAGCTGATGGTGGGCAACGTGGGCGTCGGCAGCGACTACCCGATCGCCGTGCAGTCGATGTGCACCACCAAGACTCACGACATCAACTCCACGTTGCAGCAGATCGCCGAACTGACCGCGTCCGGCTGCGACATCGTGCGCGTGGCCTGTCCCCGGCAGGAGGACGCCGACGCGCTGTCGGTGATCGCCAAGAAGGCCAACATCCCGGTGATCGCCGACATCCACTTCCAACCGAAGTACATCTTCGCCGCCATCGACGCCGGATGTGCCGCGGTCCGGGTGAATCCAGGCAACATCAAGGAGTTCGACGGCCGGGTCAAGGAGGTCGCGAAGGCGGCCGGTGCCGCGGGCATCCCCATCCGCATCGGTGTCAACGCGGGCTCGCTCGATCCGCGGCTGATGAAGAAGTACGGCAGGGCCACGCCGGAGGCGCTGGTGGAGTCGGCGCTGTGGGAGGCGTCGCTGTTCGAGGAGCACGGCTTCGGCGACATCAAGATCAGCGTCAAGCACAACGATCCCGTCATCATGGTCGCCGCCTACGAGCAGCTCGCGGCGCAATGCGACTACCCGCTGCACCTCGGCGTCACCGAGGCAGGGCCCGCGTTCCAGGGGACCATCAAGTCCGCCGTCGCGTTCGGCGCGCTGCTGTCGAAGGGCATCGGCGACACCATCCGGGTCTCGTTGTCGGCGCCGCCGATCGAGGAGATCAAGGTCGGCAACCAGATTCTCGAGTCCCTGAATCTGCGTCCGCGCGGGCTGGAGATCGTGTCTTGCCCGTCGTGCGGCCGGGCCCAGGTCGACGTGTACACCCTGGCCAACGAGGTGTCGGCGGGCCTGGAGGGCATGGACATTCCGCTGAGGGTGGCGGTGATGGGCTGCGTCGTCAACGGCCCGGGCGAGGCCCGTGAGGCCGACCTCGGCGTCGCCTCAGGCAACGGCAAGGGCCAGATCTTCGTCAAGGGCGAAGTGATCAAGACGGTGCCCGAGCAGATGATCGTCGAGACGCTGATCGAAGAGGCGATGAAGATTGCCGCCGAACGCGGTTTGGATGATGCCAGCGGCGCGCCCGTTGTGACCGTAAGCTGAAACCCGACCCTGTGAGCAGGGTCACCGCCGCCGGCTCGTAGAAGGTCCAGATGTCCGCACCCCCACTGTTCCGCCTCGCCGACGAGCGACGCGTGACGGTGGTGCGTGACGCCTCGATGGTGCGCCGCGTGCTCGACGAAGATCCCGTCGGGTCCTGCATGGTGGCGTCCCGGGTGGCCGACCACGGGGTGGATCCGACGTCGATCGGCGGCGAGATGTGGACGCGTCGCCGCCCCAGTGACTCGCTGTGCTTCGCCGGGGCGAACCTGATCCCGTTGCGCGGCGAGGTGTCCGACCTGGTGGCGTTCGCGGACAAGGCGATGAGCACACCGCGCCGGTGCTCGTCTCTGGTGGGCCGGACCGAGCTGGTCATGCCGATGTGGCGGCGCCTCGAACGCGCGTGGGGGCCCGCCCGTGACGTGCGCGACCACCAACCGTTGATGGCGCTGTCCAGCCCGCCACAGTGCGTCGTCGACCCGCAGGTGCGCCCCGTGCGCATCGAGGAGCTCGACGCCTACCTCGTCGCGGCGATCGAGATGTTCATCGGGGAGGTCGGCGTCGACCCTCGGGTGGGGGACGGCGGCCGCGGTTATCGGCGTCGCGTCGCCGGCCTGATCACGGCGGGTCGGGCGTGGGCTCGCTTCGAGCACGGTCAGGTGGTGTTCAAGGCCGAGGTGGGGTCGCAGTCACCTGCCGTCGGCCAAATCCAAGGCGTCTGGGTGCATCCCGACTGGCGCGGTCGGGGACTCGGCATTGCCGGCACCGCGGCGCTGGCGCGTGCGGTCGTCCGCAGTGGGCGGACCGCCAGCCTCTACGTCAACGGGTACAACACGATTGCCCGTGCCACCTACGCGCGGATCGGTTTCGCCGAGGTGGGCACGTTCGCGACCGTGCTGCTCGACTGATCACGGGGACATCCCCAGCCAATTACGTTCCGGTCTCGGTGCGCCTCCGGGTGTTGAACCGCGACGGCTTCTAACATCAGCCTCAATGGCAACACGAACCTCATCCGCATCACGAGTCACTGGTCTGCTCACGGTCCTCGCGGTGATGGCGGCCGCCGGTGGACTCAGCGCCTGCACGCCACGGCCCAACGGGCCCGAACCGGTGGCGACGGCGTTCTTCACGGCGCTCGCCAAGGGGGACACCGGTGCTGCCGCCGACTTCAGCGACCATCCCGCCCTCGCCAGAGCGGCCCTCAACGAAGCCTGGGCCGGCCTGCAGGCGACCAAGCTCGACGCGCAGATCCTCGGATCGAAGTACGCCGAGGACACCGGCAGCATCGCCTACCGCTACACCTGGCACCTTCCGAAGAACCGCACCTGGACCTACGACGGCCGGCTGAACATGGTCCGCGACGAGGGACGTTGGGAAGTCCGTTGGAGCGCAACGGGTTTGCACCCGAGCCTCGGGGAGAACCAGACGCTTGCCCTGCGCGCCGACGCCCCGCCCCGCGCATCGGTCAACGAGCGCGGCGGTAGCGACGTGCTCCGGCCGGGGTTCCTGTACAACTACTCGCTCGACGCGAAGGCCGCAGGCGGCGACCTCATGCCGACGGCCAGGATCGTCGCCGACACGCTGCGCCGCTTCGACCCGACCATGGACGCTCAGCGTCTCGCCGAGACGGCGAGCTCGTCGGCGACCCCGCTGAACCTCGTCACGCTGCGCCAGGCCGACCGCGACGCGGTGGCGCCCGCCATCGGCAACCTGCCCGGCGTCGTCATCACCCCGCACGCCGAACTGCTCCCCGTCGACGACCGGTTCGCCCCGGACATCATCAACCAGGTCAAGAAGTCGGTGTCCGACGAACTCGACGGCCAGGCGGGCTGGCGCGTGGTCAGCGTCAACCAGAACGGCGCCGACGTCGACGTGCTCGACGAAACCCCCGGTGCCCCAGCACCTTCGGTGACCATCAGCCTCGACCGGGCGGTTCAGAACGCGGCCCAGGACGCCGTCGACATGGTGGGCAGGAAGGCGATGATCGTCGCGATCAAGCCGTCCACCGGCGAGATCCTTGCCGTCGCCCAGAACGCCGCCGCCAACGCCGACGGACCCGCCGCCACCACGGGCCTCTACCCGCCGGGGTCGACGTTCAAGATCGTCACCGCGGGTGCTGCGATCGACCGCGACATGGCGACGCCCAACACACTGCTCGGCTGCCCCGGCCACATCGACATCGGGCAGCGGACCATCCCCAACTACGGCGGGTTCGACCTCGGCACCGTGCCGATGTCGCGCGCCTTCGCCAACTCGTGCAACACGACCTTCGCCGAGTTGGCCAGCCGGATGCCGCCGCGAGGTCTGACCACCGCGGCTGCGCAATACGGCATCGGGACCGACTACGTCGTCGACGGGATCTCGACCGTCACCGGATCCGTCCCCCCGACGGTGAACCTGACCGAACGCACCGAGGACGGCTTCGGTCAAGGCCGCGTGCTCGTCAGCCCCTTCGGCATGGCGCTGGCCGCGGCGACGGTCGCCGCGGGGAAGACGCCGGTGCCCCAGCTCATCGTGGGCAGGCACACCGAGGTGTCGGGTGACGCCCCCACCATCACCGAGAAGATGGTCGACGGGTTGCGTCCGATGATGCAGCTGGTCGTCACCAACGGCACGGCGAAGGATCTCAACGGCAGCGGCGACGTGCGCGGCAAGACCGGTGAGGCCGAATTCGACGGCGGTTCGCACGCCTGGTTCGCCGGCTACCGCGGCGACCTCGCGTTCGCCGCCCTGATCGTCGGCGGCGGCAGCTCCGAGTTCGCCGTGCGGATGTGCCGGGACATGCTCAACGGAATGCCACCGGACTACCTGGCCTGAGTAGCCTGGTCCTGGCGAAGGGACGGGCAGTGATGACGAGCGGCAACTCCGACATGGGTGCAGAGGGACTGGTGCTCCGCATCTCCGACGCAGACCGCAACGGCACGTTGCGCCGCCTGCACAACGCGGTGGCGCTCGGGCTCATCGACATCGACGAGTTCGAAGAGCGGTCGGCCGCGGTGTCGCAGGCCCGGCTGCACTCCGAACTCGCCGCGCTCGTCGAGGACCTGCCCGGGCCCGGCGCCATCGTCACCACCGCGACCGACCGGGTCGAATTGCGGGGTGTGCTCGGCTCGCTGAAACGTCAGGGCGAGTGGATCGTGCCGACCCGGTTGTCGCTGGTGCGGCGCATGGGCTCGGTCGACCTCGACCTCACCAGGGCGCGGTTCGCCGGGCCGATCGTCGTAATCGAACTGGACATGAAGTTCGGGTCGGTGGACATCCGGCTGCCCGACGGGGCGAGCGCGTCGATCGACGACGTCGAAGTGGTCGTCGGCAGTGCCAGGGACCATCGCAAGGACGCACCCGCCGAGGGGTCGCCGCACGTCATTCTCACCGGCCGAGCCTTCTGCGGTTCCGTCGACGTCCGCGGACCGCGAAAGTCGCTGTTCGGCAGGGGTTAGTTAGGCTGGGACGATGTCCGTTCGCACCGCACTCCGCCCCGGTGAGCTCTCCCCGACGCTCCCGGTGCCCAAGTCGATCTCGCGCCCCGAATACGCCTGGAAGTCCAGCGTGCAGGAGGGCTCCGAGCCGTGGGTTCAGACGCCCGACGTCATCGAGCGGATGCGCGTTGCCGGTCGCATCGCGGCCAACGCGCTCGCAGAGGCGGGCAAGGCTGTCGCACCCGGTGTAACCACCGATCAATTGGACCGCATCGCCCACGAATACATGGTCGACCACGGGGCCTACCCCTCGACGCTGGGCTACAAGAGCTTCCCCAAGTCCTGTTGCACGTCGCTCAACGAGGTCATCTGCCACGGCATCCCCGACTCGACGGTCGTCCAGGACGGCGACATCGTCAACATCGACGTGACCGCCTACATCGACGGCGTCCACGGCGACACCAACGCCACCTTCCTCGTCGGTGAGGTGTCCGAGGAACACCGACTGCTCGTCGAGCGCACCCACGAGGCGACCATGCGGGCGATCAAGGCCGTCAAGCCCGGCAGGCAGTTGTCCGTCGTCGGCCGCGTCATCGAGGCGTACGCGAACCGGTTCGGCTACAACGTCGTTCGTGACTTCACCGGCCACGGCATCGGCACCACGTTCCACAACGGACTGGTGGTCCTGCACTACGACCAGCCCGCGGTCGACACCGTCCTCGAGCCCGGCATGACCTTCACCATCGAGCCGATGATCAACCTCGGCGCACTGGACTACGAGATCTGGGACGACGGTTGGACGGTCGCCACGGTGGACAAGAAGTGGACCGCACAGTTCGAGCACACCCTGGTGGTCACCGACGACGGCGCCGAGATCCTGACGCTCCCGGAGTGACCGGCGCGCTTCTGGTCGCAGGCACCACCTCCGACGCAGGCAAGTCGACGGTCGTCGCAGGCCTCTGCCGACTGTTGGCGCGCAAGGGCATTCGCGTTGCGCCGTTCAAGGCGCAGAACATGTCCAACAACTCGGCCGTCACGGTCGAGGGCGGTGAGATCGGTCGCGCCCAGGCCATGCAGGCCAGGGCGGCGGGCCTCGAACCAAGCGTGCGGTTCAACCCCGTCCTGCTCAAGCCGGGTGGCGACCGGACCTCGCAACTGGTGGTCATGGGCCAGGTCGTCGGCACGGTCGCCGCGGGGGACTACTTCCACCACCGCGCCATGCTCGCCAAGGTGGTCAACGACCAACTCGGCGCGCTGAGAAGCGAATTCGACGTCGTCATCTGCGAGGGCGCCGGCTCGCCCGCCGAAATCAACCTGCGGGCAACCGATCTGGCCAACATGGGACTGGCGCGGGCTGCGAACCTCCCGGTAATCGTGGTCGGCGACATCGACCGCGGCGGGGTGCTTGCACACTTCTTCGGCACCGTCGCGGTGCTCGAACCCGACGACCAGCGGCTCATCGCCGGATTCGTGGTCAACAAGTTTCGCGGCGACCCGGCCCTGCTGGCACCCGGTCTGGAGCAGCTCGAGCGACTGTCCGGGCGGCCCACCTACGGTGTCGTGCCCTACGACGACGGTCTGTGGCTCGACGCAGAGGACTCGCTGTCGGTCCAATCCCACCGGATCGTGGGGATACCCGAGCAGGCGCGAGGCACCGACACGCTGCGGGTGGCGGCGATCCGGCTGCCCCGCATCTCCAACTCCACCGACGTCGAGGCGCTGGCATGTGAGCCGGGCGTGGTGGTCCGATGGGTCGCCGACGTCGCGGAGCTGGCCGACGCCGACGTCGTCGTCCTGCCGGGGAGCAAGGCCACGGTGTCGGACCTGGCGTGGCTGCGAGAGCGCGGACTCGCCGACGGCGTCCTCGCGCACGCGGCATCCGGGCGCGCCGTCGTCGGCATCTGCGGCGGGTTCCAAATGCTGTGCCGGACCGTCGACGACCCGGTCGAGTCGCGCCTGGGACGCGTGGAGGGGCTTGGCCTGCTGGACGCCGACATCGTCTTCGCCACGGACAAGACCCTGAAGCACTGGGAGACGCCGTTGCGCGGGTACGAGATTCACCACGGCCAGGTGGCACGCACGTCCGAGGACCCGTGGCTCGACGTCGGGATCCGGCGCGGCGCGGTGTACGGCACGCACTGGCACGGTCTGTTCGACAACGACGCCGTGCGACGCCGATGGCTCACCGACGCCGCCGCGGCGGCGGACCGGCACGGGTTCGTCGTCGCCGACGACGTCGACGTCACCGGCCGGCGTGACGCCCAACTCGACGCGATGGCCGACCTGCTCGCCGAACACCTCGACCTCGACGCGGTGACGGATCTGCTCGCCGGCGGCGCCCCGTCGCGCCCCGTGATCACCTCGCACCTCGACGGTCGCTGAGTAGCCTTCAAGGATGGGAGTGGCGTCCAAGGCAGTCGTCATCGCGGTCGCAACGGTCGTGTCCCTGTCCGGCTGCGCCGTCGAGGGCACCCCGACGTGGCCGGGCGCGCGACTGAACGCCACGTTGCCGACCGCCGAGGACTTCCCGCCCGGTGTCCGGTTCGACCGCGTCGTCGAGCAACCAGGCACCCCCGACGGAGCGGACCGGCCGCCGGCGATGGAGTCCGAACCCGAGGGGTGCGCCGACGGGTTGACCAAGGACATCGCGGCGTCGGTCGACCGCGGGCCGGGAAGCTCCGCGAAGTACAACGTGTCCTACGACGGAGCACGGATCGTGATGACGGTCCTGGTGGCCGCCTTGGACCTGCGTCGCCTCGAAGCCACGGCGGCCCGCTGTGAGCTGTACGTGACCTACTTCGACAAGGCGTCGGAGCCGATCCTGATGACGACCACCAGGATGGAGTCGTCGCGTGCACAATCGCTGACCTATCAGCAGACCATGCAGTTGCAGGGCGAGGAGAGCAGCGTCTACTTCACGTTCGAGAACGTCGGCGAGTGGGGAATGTTCGGCATCGCGTTCCCGACCCCGGATTCCACCATCTCGGTCAAAGGGTCGCTGCCGCAAACGTTTTTGGACGTGACCGCCAAGCAGGCCGAGCGGCTGAGGCAACCCTGAGGGTTGGGTTGCAAGCCCGTGAAAACCCGACTGAACACGATCAGACCCCTGTAGCGTGGCGCAATGCCATCGACCGTGCTCACCGTCGACGGGTTTCCCGCGACAGTCGACGTGTCCGGCCCCGAGAAGGGGTCGGTCGTCGTCCTGCTGGGGGCCGCGCAAGGGCCGGCGGCCTACGACGCGATCTGCGAACGCCTCCACACGGCATCGCTGCGGACGGTGGTCATCGCGCCCGATCCGCGGCTGAGCGCCAAGTCCGTCGTCGGGATCCTCGACTCCGTCGGGGTGCGGTGGGCGCTTCTGGTGGGCGACCGGGTCGGGGGAGAACTGGCTTGGGAATTGGCCGCCACCCGGCTTGACCGGTTCATCGGGTTGGTCGTCGTCGACCGCGGACATCCGCGCGTGCCGGATCAGGCGGGCGACGTCCGAGACGAGCATTGCCCGCCCGTTGAGGTGAACACCACCGCGCTGGTGAGTTCGCCCGCGGCGCGCACCGTGGCCAAGGCCAGCCAGCGATACGTCTACGGCGACTACCGCATCGTGGAGTTGCTGGGTCGCCGCAACGCGCAGGAGTCCACGGCCCAACTGGCCGCCGAGATCGTGCTGCGCACCAGCACCTGGTGAGTTGGTCGCCGACGCAGTGTCGGCGGGCCTCACTATCCTCTGTCCATGGTGCCGCCACTCGGCCTCGTCCTCAACATCGGTGAGCTGGTCGCCGAGTTCGGTTCGGCGACGGTCAGTCGTGGCACCCGGTACGCCGACCTCGGACGGGTCAGCGACACCGACTGGAACGAGGACGGTCTCGAGCTCACCGGCCTCTGCTCGGGTTCGGACGGCCATCGGTATCAGGTGGCCGCCGGATTCCAGCGCTCGGGTGACGATCTTCGGCTGGTGTGGGCCGAGTGCTCGTGCCCGGTGGGGGTCTACTGCAAGCACGCCGTCGCGCTGCTGCTGACGGCATCGTCCAACCACCAGTCGCCCCCGCCCGCCGTCGACCGGTGGCGCACCGTGCTGACCAAGTTGCTCGACGAGTTGGCGCCGATGGGTACCGAGGACGCCGCGCCGATGGGCCTGGAGTTCTCCATCTCACCACCGACTCGCTATCGCCCGCGTGCCGAGATCGCGCTGCGCCCCGTCACCGTCGGCAAGCGTGGCACCTGGATCAGGACCGGGGTCAACTGGCAGCGGTTGTCCTACCACGCCGCCGCAGGGGAGTTCGACCGCGGACAGTACGACGCCCTGCGTGCCCTGGTCAGCGACGCCCAGCGGTCCGGCATCGTGCCGATCAACGACGTAATGACGATTTCCCGTGTGCCGTCCGGCTTTTGGTCTCGGCTGTCCGATGCGATGGACGCCGGGGTCACCATCGTCGCCCACGCCGGGAGCGGGCTGACCGGGGTCGACCTCGTCAAGAGCGCACAGCTGCGGCTCGACTTCGTCTCCGACGATGCCGGTGGCGCGACGATGACGGTCGCGATGGTCGTCGACGGTGAGCGATGCCCGACCGACGACGTCGGTCTCATCGGATCGCCCGTGCCACATGGGATGTACACGATCGTCGACGGCGTGCTCCGGCTTGGCCGCTTCGACCCGGTGCCCGGGCGCACGACGCTGGATCTCGTCCTCCGCAGGGAGGTGCTGCACATTCCCGCCGACATGGTGCCGGAGTTCTCGCTGGAGGTCCTTCCCCGGTTGGCCGACGTCACGCAGGTTGACGTGCAGGACGGCCTGTTCACCCCGCCGACGATCAGCGGGCCGACGGCGGTGCTGACGCTGAAGTCCACCTCGGGCGGCATGCGCGCGTACTGGACCACCCGCTACCTGGTGAACGACCGCCACCATGAGTTCGAGCCCGGGTCGGTCGCGCAGCGCACGGGCTACCGGGACGCCGACGCCGAAACCCTGATGTGGGACGCGGTGCTCCCCGCGTTGAGAGCCGTCGCGTCGGCCTCGCGGACCTGGAAGCAACAAGCCGCGCACCATCTTCAGCAGCTGGCCAAGCGGACCCTCTTCGCTGCGCTGATCGACGAGATGACCTCGGTCGCGCGGTCCAACGATGCGGTCGCTGCCGCCGCGGCCGCGTCGCCTGCCACCCTGCTCTCGGGGGTCGACCTCACCATGACCGAGGCGGCGGTGCTCGTCGGCGAGGTGCTGCCCGCCCTGGACTGCCGAGACGACTTCATCCTCGACGTGGACCTGAGCGTGCCCAACTTCCGTGCCGCCGAGAGCGCCCCGCAGCTGCAGTTCGGCAGCGGCGACGACGAGCCGGTGCGCAACGACTGGTTCGACCTCGGCATCTCGCTGACGATCGACGGCCAGGAGGTGTCCATCGCCTCGGTCATCGCCGAATTGGCAATGGGCGCAACGCACATGCTGCTGCCCAACGGCGTCTACTTCCGGCTCGATACACCGGAACTCCTGCGCCTGCGGGAACTGATCGACGAGGCCCGCGCGCTCGGCGAGATCAACGGTGACCGGGTGAACGCGGGTTCGCACAACGTCACCCTGTGGGAGGAGCTGCTGGCCCTCGGCGTGGTCGACGAACAACTGGCCGGCTGGCAGGAGAGCCTGGCGATGCGGACCGCGGCGCGGCCGCCCGTGCCCGTCGAGGTGCCTGCAGGTCTTGACGCGACGCTGCGCGACTACCAGCTCGACGGCCTGAGCTGGTTGTCGTTCCTCTGGGACAACCAACTGGGTGGGGTGTTGGCCGACGACATGGGGCTCGGCAAGACCGTGCAGACCCTCGCCCTCATCGCCCGCGTCGCCGAGCAGGGCCCGCGGAGATTCCTGGTCGTCGCGCCGACGAGCGTCGTCACCAACTGGGTTGCCGAGTGCGGCCGGTTCACACCGGGTTTGACGGCGGTGGCGGTGACCAGCACCGAGGCCCGATCGGGGACGTCGCTGGCCGAACGAGCGGCGACCGCCGACATCGTGGTCACCTCCTACGCCATCCTGCGCATCGACTTCGAGGCGTACGCCGGGATCGACTGGGCGGGAGTGATTCTCGACGAGGCGCAGTTCGTGAAGAATCACAACAGCAAGACCCATCAGTGCGTGCGACGGTTGGACGCCCGTTTCAAGCTCGCCATCACCGGCACGCCGATGGAGAACAACCTGATGGAGCTGTGGTCGCTGTTGTCGATCACCGCTCCCGGCCTGTTTCCGTCCCCTGCGGTCTTCACCCAGCACTTCCGCAAGCCGATCGAATCGGGTACCGACAGGGAACGGCTCGCCGTGCTGCGCAGGCGCATCAAGCCGATGATGCTGCGGCGCACCAAGGGGCAGGTCGCGGGTGAGCTGCCGCCGAAGCAGGAGCAGGTCCTCGCGCTCGACCTCGGGCCAAAGCATCGACGGATCTACGACACCCACATGGCCCGCGAGCGGCAGAAAGTACTTGGGCTGCTTGGCGATTGGGAGAAGAACCGATTCCAGATCTTGCGGTCGCTGACACTGCTGAGGCAGCTCAGCCTTCACGTCGGGTTGGTCGACGAGTCGAAGATGGACGTCGCGGCGGCCAAGGTCGACTTCCTGGTCGAGCAGCTGCCCGAGCTGGTAGCCGAAGGGCACAGCGCGCTGGTGTTCAGCCAGTTCACCGGCTTCCTCGCGATCCTGCGCAGCCATCTGGACGCCGTCGGGGTGCGCTACAGCTATCTGGACGGGTCGTCGAGCTCGCAACAGCGGGACGCGGCGATCAAGGATTTCCGGGCGGGTGTCAACCAGGTGTTCCTGATCAGCTTGAAGGCGGGCGGTTTCGGGCTCAACCTCACCGAGGCGGACTATTGCTTCATCTGCGATCCGTGGTGGAATCCGGCGGCCGAGGCCCAGGCCGTCGACCGGACCCATCGCATCGGTCAGACGCGCCCGGTCACCGTCTACCGGCTCGTCTCGGAGGGCACCATCGAAGAGAAGGTCGTCGCGCTGCAGAACCGAAAACGCGAATTGTTCGCCGCCGTCGTCGACGAGGGTGACGTCTTCGGAACGGCCCTCACCGACGCCGACGTTCGAGAACTGTTCGGCTGACAGCACCGGGCCCCTCGGCGTTGAAGCACGAGGGGCCCGGGGGTCTGTCGCCGAAGCGGGTGAGCGGTCTAGGTGAGGTCGAGTTCCTCGGCGACGGTGGTCACCTGCTTGATGGGTCCGGTGAACCACTTCTTCACCGACACGTGCCAGTAAATGAACAGCAGGATCAGCACGCCGCCGACGAGCAGCGGGGTGTAATTGACGAACTTCCATTCGAAGCTCGGGTCCCACGGCATGCCGCCCAACGAGGTTGGGAACATGGCGATGATCGAGGTGACGATGATCTCGACGAGCGCGACCGGCGCCATCCACTTGTGGTGACCGCGCAGATTCCACTTGCCGACCGGGAACGAATCGCCGGCCTTCCAGCGGTAGTAGATCGGCACCGCGAAGCACAGGTAGAGGCCGACGACGCCGATGGACACGACGGCGAAGAAGGCGACCGGCACGGGTGCGCCGTTGATGTCGACCTGGACGAGGGCGGGCAGCGTGATGATTGCCGCGATGACGGCGGTGACGATCACGCCGTTGGCCGGAATCTTGTTCTTGCTGACCTTGGACCACAGCTGGTGACCTGGCACGGCGCGGTCGCGGCTGAACGCGAAGAGCATCCGCGAACTGCTGGTCTGGCAGGCGGTGGTGCAGAACAGCTGACCGGCTGTCGAGATGAGCAGCACGACGCCCACCCACGGCGAGTCCATCGCCTGGCTGAAGATCACCGCGACCGCGCCGCCGCCCGCCGACACCGCGTCGGAGTCGTTCACGGCGAAGAGGAAGGTGAGCAGCAGGATCCAGCCGCCGATGGCCGAGTAGAAGATGGAGCGCCAAATGCCCTTCGCCGCACCGTCGGCCGCGCTCTTGGTCTCCTCGGAGAGGTGCGCGGAGGCGTCGTAGCCGGTGATCGTGTACTGGGTGAGGATCGCCGAGATCGGCAGCACGAAGAGCAGCCACCCGACACCGGAGGTGGCGCCCCCGAACATGCCGGTGTTGTTGATGGTCTTGGCGAAGACGTCCGACAGGCTGGCGTGCTGTTCGGGCACCACGATGAGGATCGCGATGACGATGGTCGCGCCAGCTACGTGCCACCAGACCGAGACGTTGTTGATCACGGCCAGCAGGTGGGAGGAGAAGATGTTGACGGTCGCGGAGAGTGCCAGGATGACGAGGAAGATGACGAAGACCCTCGTCAGGCTGTAGCCGGCCAGCCACGTCTCGCTGAACGTGCCGAGGGTGAGGTCGAGGAACGTCGCCGCGCCGTAGGCCACCGAGGCGAGGATGGCGATCAGGCCGATGAGATTCAGCCAGCCCGTGTAGAAGCCGGCCTTGGCGCCGCCGAGCTTGCTTGCCCACCAGTAGATGCCGCCGGAGGTGGGGTACGCCGACACCAGCTCGGACATGCAGAGTCCGATGATGAGGATGAACAGCGAGACAATCGGCCAGCCCCAGGCGATGGCAGCGGGGCCGCCGTTGTTCCAGCCGAGGCCGAACGAGGTGAAACAGCCCGCCAGGATCGAGATGATCGAGAACGAGATGGCGAAGTTGCTGAAGCTCGACCAGGAGCGGTTCAGCTCTTGGGTGTAGCCGAGTGATGCGAGGTGCTTTTCGTCGTCAGACAGTTCTTCGTGACCCTCTGGCACGGTATTTCTCCTTCTCGGGGCAGCGCCCAAGAGGGCGCTCACTGGTAGGGAGAATAGAGCCG
>Ga0247732_10000043_pt1 | contig 88868 bp, 84 predicted proteins | sample UWRJL163409C2_FD_180940 | JGI IMG/M metagenome (GOLD analysis project Ga0247732, IMG submission 180940) | Plant litter microbial communities from Arlington Agricultural Research Station in Wisconsin, United States - UWRJ-L163-409C-2 | ecosystem: Environmental > Terrestrial > Plant litter >... | reverse complement strand
CGACCGAATCCGGGGCCATGGGAGCGTCGTTGACCTTGATGGTGGGTGTGTAGAACGCCGTCATGCCGTCGAAGTCGTGCGCGTTGCACAGTTCGAGGTACGCCAGATAGAGCGATTCGTAGTCGTCGCGCGTGCTCGCCATTCGGCAAGACTAGGCGAACGCCGAGTATTCGTGCTTCCCAGCGGTTTCGGAGTCAGTAATCCCAGTTGGTCGGCACGAAGCGGAACGCGTTGCCAGCCTCGGCCACGTGACACAGCGACGGGAAGGGCAGGTGAGTGGCGACCAACTGCTCACCGGTGGCGGCCAATTCCTTCAACAGCCGGAGCCGAACCCGGGTGGATTCCTCCGGATCGTGTTCGAAACCGTTCTGCCAGTCCGGCTTTTCGAAGCCGGGCTGGAACACCGCGTCACCGGCGAAGGTCAGTGCCTCGCCGCGGGATTCGACGCGGACGATGCTGTGCCCGGGGGTGTGCCCGCCGGTGCGGCGGACCAGGACGCCGGGTGCCACCTCGTACTCGGTCTCGAACGGTCGAAGCTGGCCGCGGTACAGCTGGAGGAACTTCGTCGCGGTCGACCGCAGTACGTCGGGAATCGGCGCGGGCATGACGGTGCGGGAGAAGTCCGGCGCCTCCCAGAAGTCCGCCTCGGCGGCCGCCAGGTGAACCCGCAGATCGGTGCGTAGGCGTCCCCTCAGCCCGTCGACGAGCAATCCGCCGATGTGATCCATGTGCAGGTGGGTGAGCACCACGTCGGTCACAGAGGCGGGATCGATGCCCGCGGCGTCCAGTCGCATCGCCAACTGCCCGGCGCGCGGGAAACCGGGAAACTCCGACCCGAGGCCGGAGTCGACGAGGATCACCTTGTCTCCGCTGCGGACGACGGCCACGTTGAGCGGCCAGTCGGTGATCTCCGGAGGCAGGTACATGTCCTTCAGCCACGCCGACAGCTCGGCGGGCGCGGCATTGGTGGCCATCGTGGAGGCGGTTATCGGCAACACTCCGTCGCTGATCACCATCACCTCGACGTCGCCGACCTGCACTGCGTAGCGCGACGGGACCAACTCGTCGACCAAGCTCATGTTCCTACTCCTTCTGAACGCCCAAGGGGGAGAACGGGTCGAGATGACCCGTCTGCCCCGTCGAACACCGCCCCGCGACGGGATTCATCCCTTTGACGGCAAATGGGTACGCCAATGGCGAGAGGCGCGGGACGGCGCATGTCAGGATCGTCGGGTGCCACCACCGCAGCAGACCCCGATCACGACGAGGCCATGAGCACGCCGCGCCGCTTCGCCGGCCGCTACGAACTGCGCGAATTGGTGGGTATCGGGGGCATGTCCGAAGTGCATTTGGCGCGCGATCTGCGACTGCATCGCGACGTCGCGGTCAAGGTGTTGCACGCCGACCTGGCCAAGGACCCCAGCGTCAGTGCGCGGTTCCGTCGGGAGGCGCAGAAGACGGCAGGCCTGAACCACCGTGGCATCGCGGCCGTGTACGACACCGGTGAGGCGGAGACGTCCACGGAGGCGCCGCTCTACATCGTGATGGAGTACGTCGACGGTCCGACGCTGCGTGACGTCGTGCGCGAGCGCGGTGCGATGACCCCGCGGCGCGCCGTCTCGGTGATCGCGGACGTATGCGAGGCGCTGGAATTTAGCCACCGCAACGGAATGATCCATCGAGACGTCAAGCCTGCCAACATCATGCTGACCAAGGCAGGCGCCGTGAAGGTGGTCGACTTCGGCATCGCCCGGGCACTCGCCGACGGCGATGGTGGCAGCACCAGGACCGGCGCAGTCATGGGCACCGCGCACTACCTGTCTCCCGAACAAGCCCGCGGCGGCGCGGTCGACGCCCGTTCCGACGTCTACTCAGTGGGCTGTGTGCTCTACGAAATATCAACTGGCGAACCACCTTTCACCGGCGACTCACCCGTGGCGATCGTCTACCAGCACGTCCACCAGGATCCGGGCGTTCCCTCGCGCCGCAACGGAGAACTCACCCCCGCCTTCGACGCGATCGTGGCGAAGGCGATGGCGAAGGATCCCGACGACCGCTATCAGTCCGCCGCGGACATGCGCGTCGACCTGATCCGCCTACAGAACGGAGACGTTCCATACGCAGCCGCGCGGACGGCGGTCGAGGCGACGTCGCCGCTGACCGTGGCCGAGACGCGCGGCACGGTCGAACCGGACGGGCGTGCGCCGGAACGCAATCGCCGTCCGGTGTCGCGACGACTGATGGCGATCGGCGCGGCGACGGTGCTCGCCGTCGCGGGAACCGTCGCGCTCGGTCTCGCCAGAAACGGCCCGACCGACGAGGCGCTCCTGGACGTGCGGGGTCGAACGGTCCCCGAGGCGGTCGCCGTCCTGCAGGACCGCGGTCTGATCACCCGCGTCGAGAAGATGGTGCATCCGACGGTGCCCGCCGACCGCGTCATCGACACCGTCCCCGTGGCGGGGACCGCCGTGGCAGCCGGGGACGAGATCACGATCACCGCCTCGACGGGTCTAGACCGTAATCAACCCGCCGGTGCGCAGCTCGAGGTTCCCGACGTATCGTCGCTGACCTACGCCGACGCCATCCGGATGCTGACCGATGTGGGCTTCCGGCAGTTCCAGCAGGCGTCGCTGCCGTCGTCCGCCGAGCTGAAGGACCGCGTGTTGGCCACCAATCCCTACGCGCGGCGGATCGTCGACGGCACCGCCACGATCACCGTCGTGATGGGCTCGGGTCCCGCAGCGAACGGCCCCTGACGCATCAGCGGAAGCGGACGTCCAGCGTGGCCAAGCCGAAGATCTTCCGGCCGGCGGACTTCGCGGTGACGATGGCGACGCCGGTGCGGGTCGCCGGGTCCAGCGACTTGATCCGACCGCCGAACTCGATGTCGGCGCCACCGGAGGCCGACACGATGGCGGGCTGGGACAGCCTGATCGCGTAGCGGGTGACGGCGCCGGGGTCGCCCAGCCAGGCGGAGCCGAAGCCGGCACCCAGGCCCATGGTCAGCATTCCGTGGGCGATGACGTCGGGCTGCCCCGCCAGCTTGGCGATGTCCTCGTCCCAGTGCAGCGGGTTGGCGTCGCCGGACACGCCGGCGTAGTTCACCAGGTCGCCGCGCGAGAGCCGGGCGTGATGCACCGGGAGCTCGTCGCCGACCGTCACGTCGTCGAAGGACGTCGCCGACGGGGTGCGTGTCGCACCGCCGTCGGAGATCCGCACCTCGCCGTCGGGCCGCACCGTCTTCTCGTACGCCGCCCCCGACTCGTCGACGCCGAGGAGGTTGACGTCGTGCATCATCACGCCCTGAATGGCCGGCCTGATCGCCGGGTCGACGTCCTCACCGGTCACGCCGACGACGGTCGTGTGCAGCGTGTGAACGCGCTCGCCAGCGGCGTCGGTAAAGGTATTGGTGACGGTGATCAGGTCTCGACCGGCGATCCGGCGAACCGACGTCAGCTCGACGTCAACCGTCAACTCGTCGCCTGCCACGATCGGCCGGTGCTGCTCGAAGACCTCTTCGGTCTGCAGGTACATGTCGTATCCGATGACCACGGACTCGAACATGCGCTGGTTGCAGGCCATGGCGGGGGTCGACGTGAACGTCAGCGGGGCCACCACGTCGGGAAAGCCCAGTTCCGCGGCTGCTGCGACGTCCCAGTGCGCGGGGTGGTAGTTCTGCACCGCACGGGCGAACTCGCGAAGCTTTTCGCGTCCGACCAGGTAGGTGCCGTCGGCCTGGTAGTGGTGGCCGACTCGGGATTCGAGCTCCGACGTTTCTGCTGCTGCGGTCATAGATGTGCTCATCTTTTCTATCGGTCAGTTCGCTGGGGGCCGACCAAAGCACACTAACGGGCGGCCGGATCGCCGCTTCCGAGTCCCTCGCGCAGTCGCGCGTTCTCGGCCTGGAGATCTGCCAACTGGCGCCGCAGCGGGGCCAGGTGCGGTTCGAGTTCGGCGGCGCTGAAGCGCGGAGTGATGTGCTGCTGGCAGTTCCAGTCGAACGCCTCGACGGTGACGAGGACGGCGCGTTCCACTTCGGCGGAGTAGTCGGGATCCGCGAAGCTCTTGACCAAGGCCGGGTCCTCGGCGACCGTGACGACGCGGGCGTGGCCGAATATCTTCAACCGTCGCTGATGCGCGTAGTCCAGGGCGATGAGTGCGACCCTGTCGTCACCGCCGACGTTTCCGGTGCTGATGTACTGCAGGTTGCCACGGAAGTCGGCCCAGCCGATGGTGTGGTCATCGACGACGCGCAGGAAACCCCTTGGGCCGCCGCGGTACTGGACGTACGGCCACCCCGTCTCGCTCACGGTGGCGAGGTAGAAGCTGTCCCGTTCGGCGAGATACTCGCGCTCGTCGTCAGTGAGCGCGTCGATCCCGGGAGCGGCGTTGCCCTGCACGCGTTTGCGGCCGTAGAAGCCGTCACTGCCGTATTCGCGCTGCACGCCGACGACGGCATCGGTGAACGCGATGGAGCCGTAGTGCTTGCTCACCGGTGTCTCCCTTCAAGGACGTGGACGTAGTAATTGTGCAGTGCGCGGCCAGATCCTGACCGGCAACGCTCGAAGCTCTCGGCCGGAGAGTGCGAGCGCCCGCCTCTGAGCGAATTGGGCAGGTCTTGAAACATCTTGTGTAACTTCGGTTTCAGGCGTCACAGAACTAGGTTTCTTGTCGGTGATTCGCACTAGTGTTCGAGTATGAGTTCGGATCGGGTCACCGCGGCAGTTGCGGCGTACCAGGCTGCTGCGGCCGAACTCTTGGAGCGTTCCTTCGAAGAGTTCACCCACCTCGAACTGGTGGAGTTGTTGGGGGAACTGGAGACGACGGCCTGGCAGCTACCGGCAGTGGGGCATCAGGTGATCGCCCGGCTGCAACGCGAAGCCTCCGCGGTGGAGTTGGGCGCCAAATCACTGAAAAGCGTGTTGGTGCAGCGGTTGCGGATCTCGGGCAAGGAGGCCAAGCGCCGGCTGGCCGAAGCCAAGGAGCTGGGCCCGAGGACCGCACTCAACGGCGAACCCCTGAACCCGCTGCTGGCTCCCACCGCGACCGCCCAGGCCAACGGGTCGATTGGTCCGGAGCACGTCACCGAGATCCGGTCGTTTCTGGACAAGCTGCCCGCCCGGGTGGACCCCGAGGTACGGGAACTGTCGGAGAAGACGTTGGTGGTCGTCGGGTCCAGCACCGGGCCTGAGGAGGTGCGCAAGGCCGCGGAGAAGTTGGCCGCCGCGATCGACCAAGACGGACCCGAACCCGACGACCGCGACCGGGCCCGGAAGCGGGGCATGACGATCGGGCCGCAGCAGGCCGACGGGATGAGCCGCATCACCGGTCTGCTGGATCCCGAAGCGCGGGCGGTCATCGAGCCGATCCTCGCGAAGTACGCCGCACCGGGGATGTGCAACCCCGAGGACCACGAACCCCGCACCTCCGGCACGCCGTCGCAGGAGCAGATCGACAACGACACCCGCAACCTCGAACAGCGCAACCATGACGCGTTCATTGCCATTGCCCGCACCGCGTTGTCGTCCGGTGAACTGGGTCAGCACAACGGGTTGCCCGTGACGGTGATCGTGACCACCACCCTGCAAGACTTGGAAGCGGCCCGCGGCAGTGGTGTCACCGGCGGCGGGTCACTGTTGCCGATGGCGGACGTGATTCGGATGGCGTCCCACGCCCATCACTACTTGGCGGTGTTCGACAAGCACACCAACGAAGCGCTGTATTTGGGCCGCACCAAGCGCCTCGCCTCGGTGGGGCAGCGGATCGTGCTCCACGCCCGCGACAGGGGGTGCACCAAACCCGGCTGCACCGTCCCCGGCTACGGCACCCAGGTGCATCACACCAACGGCTGGGCGAAGAACGGACAGACCAACATCGACGAAGTGGTCTTCGCCTGCGGTGGAGACAACCGCCTCGCCGAAGAAGGATGGACCGTGACCGTCGGCCCCGAGGGCGTCCAGTGGATCCCGCCACCGCAACTCGACATCGGGCAAGCCCGACTGAACTACCTCCACCACCCCGAACGGCTACTCGTCGACCGAGGGCCCTGAGATGTGGCGAGAGGCTTTGTCACACAGGCGATTCTGACCGAGAGGTCAGCAGTCGTTCGATGAGCGCGAGCTCGGCTGTGCTCACCCAGGACGGATTGGATTGCTGCGGCGAACGGAGGACCTCGAGAGAGTGCAAACCAGATGCCCGCAGTTCCGCGGCGGTCAGCGGCTCGGCGAACAACGGGATGTGGACGGGAACGTGCAGCTGGCCGTCCTCAATCGTGACGTCGCCGGTGATCCGACCCGCTCCCCAGAATCCCCGGCGCGGGTGCGTGGATACCCAGAACAGAACGCGCTGGCCGGGGCGGATGAGCTGCGACCGGTAGTTGTCGGCGACGCACCAGGACGGCTTCGTCTCGCCGGCCGCACGCATCGGCTCGACGTCGGTGCGGTGGGGATTGCACTTGATCACCCACGCCCCGAGCGACTCAAGGGTGACGGCACGTTCGGGCATAGGCGCTATGGTGCCGGAAGCCGCGGGTCGACCGTGTAGTGTCCGCCGGGATCTTGGCAATAGAAGAGTCCGCAGTTGAACGGCGGGCGGGTCAGGTTCTCCAACGGAATCCCGGCGGGAGGCACCTCACCCTCCCAGATGTACTCGGCCACGTTCCCCGGCACTTCCCACACCGTCCAGTAGGTGTGGCAGACGTTCCAGTCCCAACTGGGTCGTTGCGGCCCCGATGGGACGAACGACTGATACTGCCCGGGGCACCATGTGAAGGGACCCGTCCCCAGCGGATCGGCTTGCGCGACAGCTGGATTGAACAGGACACCGGCGAATGCACCGGCACTTGCCAGCAGCGCGGCAGCGCCTGCTGCCTTCGTGCGAGACGTTGAACTCATGGCCGACTCCCTCGGTTGCCGTGTAGGTGAGACAAGTACACGGCAACCGGGGGCCTACCGATCCCAACTTCGAACGGGCGAGCGCCTCGTCAGGCCTGATCAGCCACGAAGTGGGTGTCCGCGCCGGTCTTGAACACCACGTACGCGCGCTTCCACGGTGCGTCGTCGAGCAGCCGCCACTCGTGGCCGGTGCCGGTGTGGTCGACGGCCAGCAGGACGTCACCCGGGTGGATGGTGAACGATTCGCCGCCCACCGTCGTGAACTCCAGCACGCCGGACAGCGTGATGACGTACTGCGGAATCGGGTCGTTGTGCCAGTCGAACGACGAATGCGGTGCCGTTTCCTTGAATTCGATCGATTCGGCGTCCACCAGCTGTCCGCCGGTGATGCTGCCGCGTTCGACGTGGGAGTTGCCGTCGGGACCGGTGTAGAGGCGGTACGCGCGAATCATGCTGGGACTCCTTCATTGGTGGGCTGCTGGTTGACCTGCAAGACGGTCGCGGTGTGGGCGCGAACCCGCCGACACAGGTCCGCGTCGTCGATCAGCGACTCGCCGTACGACGGAATCATGCCCTTCAGCCGCTCGGCCCACCCGTCATTCTTCAACTCGTCGGAAAAGCAGCGCTCGATGACGTCGACCATGATCGACACCGCGGTCGAGGCACCCGGTGACGCGCCGAGCAGGGCGACGATCGAATTGTCGCCGGACCCGACTATCTCGGTGCCGAACTGCAGGATGCCGCCGTGTTCGGGGTCCTTCTTGATGACCTGCACCCGCTGACCGGCCACCTCGACTCGCCAGTCGTCTCGCTGAGCGTCCGGGAAGTACTCCTGCAGCATGGCGAAGCGTTCGTCGTCGGACTCGAGAACCTGACCGACGAGGTACTTCTCCAGTGCGGCGTTGTCGCGGCCGACGGCAAGCAACGGCAGCAGGTTCTCGGGGTCGATCGAGCCGAACAGGTCGAGGTAGGACCCGTGCTTGAGGAACTTCGTCGAGAATCCGGCGTAGGGGCCGAACAGCAGTGAGACGCTGCCGTCGACGTGGCGGGTGTCCAGGTGAGGTACCGACATGGGCGGTGAGCCCACCGACGCCTTGCCGTACACCTTGGCGTGGTGACGTTCGGCGATGGTTGCGTCGTCGGATCGCAGCCACACTCCGCTGACCGGGAAGCCGGCGTACCCGCGGGCCTCCGGGATCCCCGACTTCTGCAACAGGTGCAGCGCCCCGCCGCCGACGCCGATGAAGACGAACTTCGCCGACACGTCGCGGTGCTCACCGGTCTGCTCGTCCCTGACCCGGACCGTCCAGCGGTCGCCGTCACGGCTGAGGTTCTGAACCCGGGTGCGGTAGTGGGTCGTGAATCCATCTGTGTTTCCCAGGGATTCGAGCAGTTCGGAAGTGAGCGCGCCGTAGTCCACGTCGGTGCCGGTCACCATGCGCGTCGCGGCCACCGGTTCACCGGCGTCTCGGCCCTCCATGACCAGCGGCAGCCACGTGGTGAGCTCGTCGACGTTCTCGGTGAACTCCATGCCCTCGTAGCAATGGTGGGCGGACAGCGCCTCGAAGCGCCGCTTCAGGAACGCCACGTTGTCCGCGCCGCGTACGAAGCTGTAGTGGGGGACGGGGTTGATGAAGCTGCGGGGATTCTCGATGGTCCCCTCGTCGACGAGGAAGGACCAGAGCTGACGGGAGAGGTCGAACTCGGTGTTGACCTGCAGTGCCTTCGAAATGTCGACGCCAGTGGGGGTTTCGGGCGTGTAGTTCAGCTCGCAGAGGGCCGCGTGACCGGTTCCGGCGTTGTTCCACGCGTTCGAGCTCTCCTGTGCCGGCTGGTCAAGAACTTCGTACAGCTCGACCCGCAGACTCGGATCCAGCTCGCGGAGCAGGACTCCCAGCGTGGCACTCATGACTCCGGCGCCGACGAGTACGACGTCTGGGCCCTGGTTGACTTCGGCTGATGTTGGCATCGTTAGTGAATCTCTCTGTGTATGGCGGTGTTCGGTGGTGGTCGCCGTCGACCTAGTCGAGAACGTCGTCGTGAAGCTGTTTGGCGAGATCGGTGTTGGAGCGGTAGTCGACGCAGACGTCGATGATGGTGATGCCGGGGTTGCCTAACGACTCCTTGAAGGCAGTCTCGAAGTCGGCGAGGCCGCTCACACGGACACCGGTGGCGCCGAACGCCGCCGCGTAGTGGGCGACGTCGTATTCGGCGAGTTGTACGCCCGACTTGCGGCCGTACTTCAGCTCCTCCTGGAAGCCGACCATGTCGTAGGTGTTGTCGCGCATGATCACGTGGGTGAAGCTGAGTCCCAGCCGCGTCGCGGTCTCCAGTTCCTGTGCGCTGAAGAGGAATCCACCGTCGCCGGAGATCGACACCACCTGGGTGCCCGGTCGTACCAAGGCGGCGGCCATCGCCCAGGGCAGGGCAACTCCGAGGGTCTGCTGACCGTTGGAGAACAGCAGCCTGCGAGGCTCGTAGGCGCGAAGGTGCCGCGCGGCGTAGATGTAGTTCGACCCGATGTCGCAGGCGACGGTGGCGTCGTCGTCGACGAGGTCGCGAATCTTGAGCACCAATGCTGCGGGATTCACCCCGACCTCGGTGTCGCCATGCGTGGCGGCCGCCTCGTCGATGGCGGTCAGCGCGGTGCGCTTCTCGTCGACGGACGACGCCGCCGACTCGGACAGTCGAAGGCCAGACAGTTCGGGGGTGAGGGCACGGACGGTGGCTGCGACGTCGCCGCGAAGTTCGAGCGCAGGCTGGTAGTGCGCATCGACGTCGGCGGCGACCTCGTCGAGGTGCACCACGACGCGGGCGGGGTCGGCGTTCCAGAGGCGGGGGTCGTATTCGACGGGGTCGTACCCGATGGTGACGAGAACGTCGGCCTCGTCGACGAGTACGTCACCCGGCTGGTTGCGGAACAGCCCCACCCGTCCGACGTAGTGGTCGACGAGCTCGCGCGACACCACTCCCGCCGCCTGGAACGTCTCGACGACGGGGAGGTCGGTGACGCTGAGCAGGTCGCGGATCGCCGCGCAGGCCCGGGGATCGCCGCCACGCATCCCGACCAGAAGAACCGGTCGACTGGCGTTGCGGATCAGGTCCGCGGCGCGGGAAACGTGTTCTGCCGGTGCGGCACCCAGCGGTGCCACCGGAATCGGGGTGACGACGGCGTCGGTCGACTCGGCCGCCACGTCCGACGGGATCACCACCGCGGCGGCTCCCCTGGGCACCGTGGTGGCGGCCCGGAACGCATTGGCAACCGCCTCCGCCGCGTTGTCGGGATGGGCGACCTCCGCGGTGAACTTGGTGATGGGGGTGAGCACTGCGGCGGCGTTCATCGACTGATGCGTGCGCTTGAGCCGATCTGCGCGACCGACGGCCCCGCAGATGGCGATCATCGGATCCTGCTCGGTGTTCGCGGTCACCAGGCCGGTGGCCAGATTCGTCGTTCCCGGCCCGGAGGTCACCAGTGCCACCCCGGGAGTGCCGGTGAGCCGGCCGACGGCTGCGGCCATGAATGCGGCGTTCTGCTCGTGACGGCACACGATCAGCTGCGGCCCGCCGTCGTCGAGTGCGTCGAACACCGCGTCGATCTTGGCTCCTGGGATGCCGAAGATGAACTCGACGCCGTACGCCGACAGGGTGTCGACCATGCGTTGAGCGGAACGTGTTGCGGGAGAGTTGTTCTCGGCGTTCATGTCACTGCCCTTCTGTGCGACGGATCTGTCCGTCGGCGTCGTCGTCGGAAAGGTTCGCTGCCTCGAACTGCGGTGTCCGGGGCAGGCTGAGGTGCAGGTCGGAGCAGACGCCGATCTCGACGGTGCCCCTGAGCAAGCGGTAGTCGAGCGCATGGCCACCCCGCGTCTGATCGGCGTCGAGGAAGTGCGCGTGGTAGCCGGCAACCGAAATGCCCTGCACCCACTGGGGCATCCGGAACCCGCCGAGGGTTCCCGACACGTCGGTCAGGGTGACTTCGCCTTGATCGCGGGTGGCCTCGGTGAACGGCCGGTACGGCTGTTCCTGCTTGCTGACCGTGCGGGTGCGGACGGTCGCGAACTCGCCTCGGACGCGCACGGCCACCATCAGGTTGGCGCTCTCCACGCTGGTGTCCACCAGGGCGGTCACGGCCGCGCGGTCGGACTCGGTGGTCACCTTGATGGTCTGTTGCGGACAGAACCGCGTGACCACCGCGAAGGGAACCAGTTCGTCCTCGGCGGCCCTGGTGGCGCTGCCGTCGGACCGGAGTTGGTAGCACACCGAGTCGAGCATTAGCAGCTCTCCGTCGAGACCGTTGAAGGTCCCCAGCCCGAAGTCGCCGTGGCTCAACAGTTCTCGGATTTCGACGTCGCCGTCGTAGACGCCGTCGAGCAGCGCCTCCATCGTTGCGGTCTGGTAGATCTCGTTGGGTTCTGGGCTGTTCGCTGCCATGCCTCAACTCTTGTCGACTACCCCGGTGCGAGGCTTCGATGCTGACCCCCAACGTGCCTTGCTGCGACCGTGACCGTGCAGTGGGGGCTAGCGGGTATTGCCGACGGTAGGCGCGCCGAATTGCGGGTATGTAGCCGCAGTGTTCTTCCTCTTCGGGTACGGCTCCAAACAGAAGTTCCTCGGTGACGGTCAGACCCGGACCTGTCCGCGCTGCCACAACACGACGACATGGTCGCGGATGGATGAGTTCAAGCAACTCAGCGTGTTCTTCGTTCCCGTTGCCCGGTGGAAGCGCCGCCGGTACGAAGTCTGCGGTATCTGTGGCACAGCAGTCGCCGGCTGAGAAGGTCTCGTCAACGCATGGAAGGGACGCACGAATGAAGATCGCGATCTTGGACGACTATCAGGACGCCGCGCTGTCGATGGCCGATTGGTCGGCCGTCGAACGTCAGGCGGAGATCACCGTGTTCGCCGACCACCTCGCCGATCAGGACGACCTGGTGGCCCGGCTCGAACCCTTCGACGTCATCTGCGTGATGAGGGAGCGCACGCCGCTGCCGCGCGAGGTCATCGAACGACTACCCCGGCTGAAGCTGATCGCGTCGACCGGTCCCGGCAACGCGTCGATCGACTACGACGCCGCCGCCGAATGCGACGTCGTCGTCACGGACACCCGCTACGACCCGACCTCAACCGTCGAACTGACGTGGGCCCTGATCATGGCCGGCTCGCGTCGTCTCGTCGAGGAGTGTGGCTCCGTCCGCTCGGGTGGCTGGCAGACCTCGGTCGGGCGGGAACTGCGCGGACAGGTCCTCGGCATCCTCGGCCTTGGGAACATCGGCACGGAGATCGCCCGCCTCGGCACCACCTTCGGGATGGACGTCGTCGCCTGGAGTCAGAACCTCGACGCCGCCACGGCGACGGCGGCCGGCGGGAAGCTGGTGTCCAAGGATGACCTGTTCCGGCAGTCCGACACCTTGACCGTCCACCTCAAGCTCAGCGAGCGGTCCCGCGGTCTGGTCGGTGCTGAGGAACTGGCACTGATGAAGCCGACCTCTTGGCTGGTGAACACGTCGCGTGGACCGATCGTCGACGAGGCTGCGCTCGTCGCGGCGTTGACCGACCGGTCGATCGGCGGTGCCGCGCTCGACGTCTTCGACACCGAACCCCTGCCCGTCGACCATCCGCTGAGGTCGCTGCCGAATGCGTTGGTGACACCGCACATCGGCTACGTCGCCGAGAATCTCTACCGCACCTTTTACGGCGACGTGGTTGCGAGCATCACCGAGTGGCTAGCCGCCGCTCCGCACTGAGGCCGGGGCGGCAGGTCGGCACCCCGAGCAGAAGATCGGTGGCTGAGCACTCCGTTGCTGGCGGTAGGCTTCGAGCCTAACGAGGGTGTTGCTGGGGGGTATGAGTGCCGGACTGGGCGTTGCAGCGGCGGCGGGCGTTGGCTGCGCTTGCCGCGAAGGGGAAAGAGCGGAACGCGGCCGCGCGGGATGCCGACATCGACATGGCCGACGCTCCGGTCCTGCGGGCGCTACTGCGGATTTCCAACGCCGTCCTGCGCGCCAACTACTTCGACGAGGCACTCGAGGTCATCGCCGAACAGGCGCTGCAGGCACTCGACGCCGCGGCGGTGTCCATCAGCCGGTGGGAGGCCGAGTCCGACCTTCGGACGTTGATCAACGTCGGCAGGCCAGGACCCGGCGAGCAGCGTTGGCCAGAAGCCGAGATCTACGACGTCACCGACGACGACCCGCTGAAGCAGCTGCTGCGACACGGTCGCCCCTACGTGTTCTCCGTCGACGACGCGGACGCCAATCCCGACGAAGCGGAGTGGTTGCGCGGTGTCGGCAAGGAGAGCGAGCTCGCGGTGCCAATCATGCACGGGGACCTCATGTGGGGCGAGCTGTGGGCAGCGGGCGTCGACGGGCGTCGATTCGGTCCCGACGACGTCCAGCTGCTGCAAGCCATTGCCGCGCACACCGCGGTCGCCATCGGTCGCTCCGAGTTGTTCAGCACGGTGTGGCGATACGCCCACCAGGATCCGCTCACTGGGCTGGCCAACCGGCGCGAGCTCGAGCGGCGGTTCGACGAGGTGGACTGGACGGCGACGCCCGCTGCGCTATTGGTCGGTGACCTCGACGGTTTGAAGAGGGTCAACGACCGCGACGGACATCCCGCTGGGGATGTGTTGCTGCGTGAGGTCGGCTCGGTCATCGGCGACGTCGCGTCGTCGATGGACGACGTCACGGCGGTGCGCCTAGGCGGCGACGAGTTTTGTGTGCTGATGCTGCACTGCACCCTGGATGCGGCCGAGCGCGTGGCCAGTGAGACGAGCCACCGCGTCAGAAGGATTCTGGGCCCCGACGTGACCCTCAGCTGGGGTGCGAGTGTCTCTGGGCCCCATACCGTTTCGGGGCACGATCTGCTGGCGGTCGCCGACGCGGCTCTGCTGGATGCCAAGCGGCTGGGGCCGGGTCGCTACAACGTCGGGGTCTACCGGCCGCAGGTCGTCAGTCCGAATCGGCGCACCGCCCATTCCGAGGAGACCGCGTCCGCGATCGACCGGCTGGTGCCCCGCGTCATGGCGATCCTCGACGAACACGCGCCACTGCGGGTCGCCGCGGCTCTGGAAGTGCTTGCGATGCAAGTGCACAACGCCATCGACGCGGCGGCGTGGGCACTGTCGGACGTCACGGCGGACGGGAGTTCCATCCGCACGATCTGCGGTGTGGACAGCATGCTCGACGAATACTCCGGGTTGGCGAAGCTCCGCAGGATCGACGTCGGAGCGACGTACGCGCTGGCCGACTATCCCTGGACGGCCAGGGTGATGGCGTCCACCGGTGCGGCGTTCATCGCCGAGGCGGGGCTCGACGACTGCGACCCCGCCGAGACGGCCCTGCTTGCCGAGATGGGTTACCACGCGGTGCTGGCCGTCGGAGTGCGATCGGCTGACCGCGGCTATCTGTTGGAGATCTTCGCCCGGCCGCGGCACCAGCTGGCGGCCGTGGCGCCCCACGTCAGGGTGCTGGCCAATTACTGTGCCGCGATTGGGGTCTAGTCGCCGGCAGGTCGGTTGGTGGGGCGGGACAGCCGGCCGGGTGACGGGCGGCTGGACGGAGCTCGGCGAGCGGCGGCCGCCGTCATGATCTCCTGGTACCGCATCACCAACTGGTCTCTCGTCAGCCCGAATTCGGGCAGCACCTCGTCGGCGGGAGGTCCTCCGTAGGGCGCCCAGTTGCGCATGAACGTGACGATGTCGTGTGCGAAGCGATCCGCGATGAAGCCGTTCGCCATGCTAGGACCCACCCTTCTTCTTGTTGTAGATGTCGAAGCCGACGGCTGCGAGAAGGACCAGGCCCTTGATGACCTGCTGCACGTCGCTGCCGATGCCGATCAGTGACATGCCGTTGTTCAACACACCGAGGACGAAGCCACCGATGATGGCGCCGAGCACGGTGCCGACACCGCCACTGGCAGAGGCGCCGCCGATGAATGCCGCGGCGATGGCTTCCAGCTCCATGCCGATACCAGCCTGTGGCGTCGCGGAATTCAGCCGCGCCGCGAACAGCAAACCGGCCAGGGCTGAGAGCAGGCCCATGTTGACGAACACCAGGAACGTGACGCGCTTGTTCTTGACACCGGACAGCCGGGCGGCCGCCTCGTTGCCGCCGACCGCGTACACCTGCCTGCCGAAGACGGTGCTGCGCATGACGAATGCGTAGATGACGAACGCCACGGCCAGAATGATGCCGACCACGGGAACACCGCGGTAGCTGGCCAACAGGAGGGTGAAGGCGGCCAGTGCGGCGACGATGGCCGCGCACTTGAACACGAACCAGCCCAGCGGCGACACGTCGAAGCCGTAGCGGGACTGCGTCCTACGCTGCCGGACCTGCTGCCAGACGGCCGCCGCCATGACGAACAGGCCGAGGATGACCGTCGGCCAGTGGTAGAGCCCACCGCTGGCGCCGATCTCGGGGAGGAAGCCGCTGCTGACTTGGCTGAAGCTGCGTGGGAACGGCGCGATGGACTGCCCCTCCAGCAGGTACTGCGTGGCACCGCGGAACACCAGCATGCCCGCCAGGGTCACGATGAACGACGGGATGCCGACGTAGGCGATCCAAAACCCTTGCCACGCACCGATCGCCGCGCCGAGGACAAGACACAGCAGTACCGCGAGCGGCCACGGCATGTCGTTCTTGATCATCAGCACCGCAGACATCGCCCCGACGAACCCGGCGATCGAGCCGACGGACAGGTCGATGTGACCGGAGATGATCACGATGACCATCCCGATCGCGAGGATCAGGATGTATCCGTTCTGCTGCACGATGTTGGTGACGTTCAACGGCTTCAGCAGGATGCCGCTGGTCCAGACCTGGAACAGGATGACGATCACGGCGAGCGCGGCCACCATGCCGTATTGCCGGAAGTTGCCCTGCAGCATCGCGCGCAGCCGGTGACCCGGCGACGTGGGCGGCGATGACGGCGTGGGCGCACTCGAGGCGGTGCTCACCGTCGGGGTGGTGGTCATCTAGCTGCGTCCCTTCATCATGTAGCGCATCAAGGTCTCCTGCTTGGCATCCGCTCGGGCGACCTCACCGGTCAGCCGGCCCTCGTTGAGGGTGTAGATGCGGTCGCAGAGACCGATCAGTTCTGGTAGTTCGGAGGAGATCACGATGACCGCCTTACCTTGGGCGGCAAGGGAGTTGATGATCGTGTAGATCTCGTACTTGGCGCCGACGTCGATGCCGCGGGTCGGCTCGTCGAGGATCAGGACGTCTGGGTCGGCGTAGATCCACTTGCTCAGCACCACCTTTTGCTGATTGCCGCCGGACAGGTTGCCCGTCGTCGCGCGCACAGACGGGGCCTTGATCTGCATGTCCTTTCGGAACCGCTCGGCGACCACCGTCTCTTCGTGCTCGTTGATGACCGACGCCCGGCTGACCTTGGCCAGCGAGGCCAGGGTCACGCTGCGCGCGATGTCGTCCATCAGGTTGAGCCCGTAGTGCTTGCGGTCCTCGGTGGCGTAGGCGATCCGGTGGGCGATGGCCTCGGGCACCGTCCGCGTGCGAATCTCCTTGCCGTCCTTGAAGACCTTGCCGCCGGCCTTCTTGCCGTAGCTGCGCCCGAAGACGCTCATCGCGAGCTCGGTGCGGCCCGCGCCCATCAGCCCGGCCAGCCCGACGACCTCGCCGCGGCGGACGTTGATGGACACCCCGTCGACGACCTTGCGCTGTTGGTCGAGCGGGTGGAACACGGTCCAATCCTCGATGGCGAAGGTGACGTCGCCGATCGGGTGATCCGTCCGCTCCGGGAAGCGGTCGGTCATGTCGCGACCGACCATTCCGCGGATGATGTGCTCCTCGGTGAGGTCGTCATCCACGGCGAGCGTCTCGATGGTGTGCCCGTCGCGCAGGATCGTGATGTTGTCGGCGACGCGCGTCACCTCGTTGAGCTTGTGCGAGATGATGATGCACGTCAGCCCCTGGTCGCGAAGCTCGACGATGAGGTCCAGCAGATGCCTGCTGTCCTCGTCGTTTAGTGCGGCCGTCGGCTCGTCGAGGATGAGCAGCTTCACCTTCTTGGACAAGGCCTTTGCGATCTCGACCAGCTGCTGCTTGCCGACGCCGATGTCGGCGATCCGGGTGCGCGGGCTCTCGGCGAGCCCCACGCGGGCGAGCAGCCGAGCGGCGTCGGTCATGGTCTCGTGCCAGCTGATCACGCCGGCTGAGGCGTGCTCGTTGCCGAGGAAGATGTTCTCCGCGATGGAGAGCACCGGCACCAGCGCGAGTTCCTGGTGGATGATGCCGATGCCCCGTCGCTCGCTGGACCGAATGTCCTTGAAGTCACCCGGCTTGCCGTCGAACATGATCTCGCCGTCGTAGCTGCCGTGTGGGTAGATCCCGCTCAGCACCTTCATCAGCGTCGACTTTCCGGCGCCGTTCTCACCGCAGATCGCGTGGATTTCGCCAGGGCGCACAGCGAGGTTGACCTCGCTGAGTGCCGTGACCCCTGCGAATCGTTTGGTGATACCCCGCATTTCGAGCAGCGGGGACATGCCCCCGTCGCTTCGCTCGCCCGTGGTGGTGTCGGCGATCGTCACGCCAGCTGTCCGGCGGTGTAGTACCCGGAGTCGACCAGCACCTTCTGGTAGTTGGACTTGTCGACGCTGACGGGCTGCAGCAGGAACGCCGGCACGACCTTCACACCGTTTTCGTAGGTGGTGGTGTCGTTGGTCTCGGGCTTGCCGCCGGTGAGCAGCGAATCGGCCATCTGCACAGCGGCCTTCGCCAGTTCACGGGTGTCCTTGAAGACCGTCTGCGTCTGCTCGCCTGCGATGATCGACTTCACCGACGCCAGCTCTGCGTCCTGGCCGGTGACGATGGGCAGCGGGTTGGTCGGCGTGCCGTAGCCCGCGCTCTTCAGTGCCGAGATGATGCCAAGCGACATGCCGTCGTACGGGGAGAGGACCGCGTCGACCCGGCCACTGGTGTAGGCCTTGCTCAGCAGGTTGTCCATCCGCGACTGCGCGAGTCCGCCGTCCCAGCGCAGCGTGGCGACCTGGTCGAAGGAGGTCTGGCCGCTCTTGACCACGAGCTTTCCGCTGTCGATGTAGGGCTGCAGCACACTCATCGCGCCCTTGAAGAAGAACGTCGCGTTGTTGTCGTCGGGGGACCCGGCGAACAACTCGATGTTGAAGGGGCCCTTGCCGTCTTTGAGGCCCAACTTGTCGGTGATGTAGGTGGCCTGCAGGACGCCGACCTTGAAGTTGTCGAAGGTGGCGTAGTAGTTGACGTTCTCGGTGCCGCGGATCAGGCGGTCATAGCTGACGACCGGTATCTTGGCGTCGGCGGCACGCTGCAGGGTGTCGGTCAGCGACGAGCTGTCGATGGGCGCGATCACCAGCACCTTGACGCCCTTGGTGATCATGTTCTCGATCTGCGAGACCTGGTTCTGGACGACGTCGTCGCCGTACTGCAGGTCGGTGTCGTAGCCAAGCTTCTTGAACTGCTCGGCCATGTTGTTGCCGTCGGCGACCCACCGCTCGGACGACTTGGTGGGCATGGCGATGCCGACCGTGCCCGACCGTTCGCCGTTGCTTGCCGCCGGCTGATCCGTGGTCGTCGACCGACCGCAACCTGAAAGCGTGGCCACGACGGCCAATATGAAGGCGAACGCCCCCAAGATCCGAACAATGCCCTTGCGCATGAAAATCCTCCCGACTGAAGTGGGTTCGCACCGCGGTCTCACAGGCCGGGGCGGGCGCCCATGTGAGCGCTAACATATCGATCTTGTGATGCGGCTCACGCCTTTGTCAAGCCCGCCGGCCCTCGAATGTGAGCGCTAACAAATTGTTGACAGGTTTCGAATGTGAGCGTTAACATCCTGACGGTGTAACGCCGGTCACATCACGTACCGCGGTCCCGCGGCTCTTTGACACACGCCGGCAACGCGCCGAGCTCGGCAATCCGAAAACACCAAAGGAGTTGTTGTGAAGAGAGTCCTCACCGCGATGCTTGGCATCGCGACGGCCGGCGTTCTCGCAGCGTGCGGCAGCGGACCGGCGCCATCGAGTGGCTCCGGCGAAGGCGGTGGGGGAGGCCAGATCACCATGGGCTTCTCCCAGGTCGGCGCGGAAAGCGGCTGGCGGACGGCGAACACCACGTCCATCCAGGACGCCGCCAAGGCCGCCGACGTCAACCTGAAGTTCTCCGACGCCAACGGCGAGCAGGAAAACCAGATCTCGGCGATCCGTTCCTTCGTCCAGCAGCGCGTCAGCGTCATCGCCTTCAGCCCGGTGGTGCGCACCGGCTGGGACGCCGTCCTCCTGGAAGCCAAGAACGCCGGCATCCCCGTCATCCTGACCGACCGCGCGGTCGACACCCAGGAAAAGGACGTCTACAAGACCTTCCTCGGCGCCGACTTCGTCCAAGAGGGCAAGTGGGCAGGGGAGTGGACGGCCAAGGAGTACGCGTCGGCTCCCGGTCCGGTGAACATCGTCCAGCTCGAGGGGACGACCGGCTCGGACCCCGCCCTTGAGCGCAGCACCGGCTTCGCCGACGCCATCAAGGCCAACCCGAACCTCAAGGTGATCGCCTCGCAGTCCGGTGACTTCACCCGCTCCGGTGGCAAGCAGGTCATGGAGGCCTTCCTCAAGGCCAACCCGAAGATCGACATGGTGTTCGCGCAGAACGACGACATGGCCCTCGGCGCCGTCGAAGCCATCGAGGCTGCCGGCAAGAAGCCGGGCCAGGACATCAAGATCGTCGCCATCGACGCCACGCACGACGGCATGCAGGCCACCGCCGACGGAAAGTTCAACTTCCTCGTCGAGTGCAACCCGCTGCTCGGGCCGCAACTGATGGACATCGCGAAGAAGGTCGTCGCAGGCGAGGCAGTGCCCGCCCGCATCGTGACCCCGGACCAGACCTTCGATCAGCAGCAGGCCAAGGCCGCGCTGCCCGACCGCAAGTACTAGCCCGCACCCCGAAAAGACCGTCGACGCCGCTCGGATGCAGGACTCCGCCAACGCTCCGAGCGGCGTCGGCTACCACCCGAAGGATTCCCGATGACCACACCCCACCCCGGGCCTACCGTCGCCCCGGTGGTCCGCATGCAGGGCGTCACCATCGACTTCCCGGGTGTCAAGGCACTCGACGCAGTCGACTTCCGCCTGCTTCCCGGTGAGATCCACGCACTGATGGGAGAAAATGGCGCGGGCAAGTCGACGCTGATCAAGGTGTTGACCGGCGTCTATGACCCCGACGCGGGAAGCATTACCGTCGACGGCGTCGAGCAACGGTTCTCCGGCCCGAGGCAGGCGCAGGACGCCGGGATCAGCACCGTGTACCAAGAGGTCAACCTCTGCACCAACCTCTCTGTCGCAGAGAACATTCTGCTGGGACGCGAACCCCGTCGCTTCGGCCGCATCGACTACCGCGCGATGAGACGGCGCGCCGCGGAGCTCCTCGGCGAACTCGACCTGACCATCGACCCGGGCTCCACCCTCGGTGCGCATCCCATCGCCATCCAGCAGCTCGTCGCCATCGCGCGGGCCACTGCAATCTCCGCTCGGGTGCTGATCCTCGACGAACCGACCTCGAGTCTCGACGCCGACGAGGTCGCCGAACTGTTCCGCGTGATGCGCAGGCTGCGCGACGGCGGCACCGCGATTCTGTTCGTCTCGCACTTTCTCGACCAGGTGTATGCGATCTCCGATCGAATGACGGTGTTGCGCAACGGCCGTCTGGTCGGGGAGTACCCGACCGCGGAGCTGGACAGGGTTCAGCTCGTCGCGGCGATGCTCGGACACGAGCTCGACGTGCTCGAGGAGATCGGTGATGCCGCCTCCTCCACGACCCCGTCCACCGGTGAGCCGGTGTTGAGCGCACGCGGACTTGGCCGCAAACCCAAACTGCAGCCCGTCGACCTCGACGTGCATCGCGGTGAAGTGGTCGGCCTGGCCGGTCTACTCGGATCCGGGCGAACGGAGCTGGCGCGCTTGCTGTTCGGTGCCGACCGCGCCACCAGCGGAAGTGTCTCGGTCAACGGATCCTCGGACGCGATGCGCACGCCACGCGCCGCCATCGCCAAGGGAGTGGCCTTCTCGTCGGAGGATCGCAAGGGCGAGGGCATCATCGGCGACCTGAGCGTGCGCGAAAACCTGGTGTTGGCGCTGCAAGCGCGCCGCGGCTTCGCCCGACCGCTGTCGAAGAAGGTGAAGGACGACCTCGTCGACCGCTACATGGAGGCGCTCGACATCCGGCCTCGCAACCCGGGTACGCCGGTCAAGAACCTCAGCGGCGGAAACCAACAGAAGGTGCTGCTGGCGCGGTGGCTCATCACCGAACCGCAGCTGTTCATCCTCGACGAGCCCACCCGCGGCATCGACGTCGGCGCCAAGGCGCAGATCCAGAAGCTCGTCACCGACCTCGCCAAGGACGGCATGGGCGTGGTCTTCATCTCCGCCGAACTCGACGAAGTCGCCAGAATCAGCGACCGAATCGCCGTGCTCCGCGACGGCAAGTGCGTCGCGCAGGTCGGCTCGGACCGCTCGGTCCGCGAACTCACCGCACTCATCGCAGCGGGAGGAGGCGAATGATGAAGAAGCTGAGCGCATCTCCGCTGATCTGGCCGGTACTGGCGCTGGTTGCACTGCTGATCGTCAACGTCATCGTGACGCCGACCTTCTTGAGCATCCGCGTCCAGGACGGACATCTGTTCGGCAGCACCATCGACATCCTCCGCAACGGCGCACCCACCATGCTGGTCGCGCTCGGCATGACCCTGGTGATCGCCTCGCGCGGCATCGATCTGTCGGTCGGCGCCGTGGTCGCCGTCAGCGGGGCGCTCGCCTGCGCGCACATCGCCGCCTCCGACGACCCGGCCGGCGCTGGCACGGTCATCACGGCCATGGGGATAGCCCTCGGCGTCGCCGTCGGCCTCGGTTTGTGGAATGGCTTGTTGGTCTCGGTGTTCGGCGTCCAACCCATCATCGCGACGCTGGTTCTGATGACGGCGGGCCGCGGCCTCGCACTGCTGATCACCGACGGCCAGATCGTGACGATCAGCAGTGCACCCTTCAAGATCCTCGGCTCCGGTTTCGTATTCGGATTGCCGGTGGCGATCCTGGTGAGCCTGTCGGTGTTCGCGCTGGTGGGCCTGCTGACCCGGCGCACCGCGCTTGGCATGCTGCTCGAGTCGGTCGGCATCAACCCCGAGGCCAGCCGACTCGCCGGCGTGCGATACCGCACCATCGTGTTCGCCGTCTACGTGTTCTGCGCGCTCTGCGCCGGAATCGCCGGCCTCATGATCGCCTCCAACATCTCGGCTGCCGACGCCAACAACGCCGGGCTCTGGATCGAGATGGACGCGATCCTCGCGGTGGTGATCGGCGGAACCTCGCTGTTGGGTGGACGTTTCAGCCTCACCGGCACCATCCTCGGCGCGCTCATCATCCAAACGCTGACCACGACCGTGTACACCGCAGGCATCACCCCGGAGACCACGCTGGTGTTCAAGGCGCTCGTGGTGATCGCGGTGTGCCTGCTGCAGGCACCGAAGTTCCGGGCGCTGGTATCGCGCCGGCGCAAGCGGCCAGTCGCACCAACGGGTCACGCCGAGACCGAAGAGATCAGCGGACAGCAGGTATCGGTCCCGTCACCGCCGACGATGGCAGCCAAGTGAGGAAGTCATGAGCGTTCAGACCGCCGGTCGGCCACGTGTCGACACCTCAGAGGTGATGCGTCGGATCACGGGGCGCTACCTCTCGCCCATCGGTTCGTTGGTGCTGTTCATCGTCATGTTCACCGCAGTCGTGGCGCGCTACGACTTCGCCAGCCCGACCCAGGTCTTCCTGAATCTGTTGGTGGACAACGCCTACCTGATCGTGCTCGCGGTTGGCATGACCTTCGTCATCCTCACCGGCGGCATCGACTTGTCCGTCGGGTCGGTCGTCGCATTGTCGACGGTGATCCTGGCCACAGCCCTCAAGGCCGGGTGGCCGATGCCGCTGGCCGTCGGCGCGGTGCTGGTGGTGGGTCCCCTGCTCGGTCTCATGATGGGTCTGGTCATCGAGTACTTCGACGTCCAACCGTTCATCGCCACCCTCGCCGGGATGTTCCTGGCCCGCGGACTCTGCTACGTCATCAGCGTCGACACCCTTCCGATCAAGGACCAGACCCTGCGGCAGTTCGGCCTGAACTACGTCTACCTCTACGAAGACAAGTTCATCCGCTGGACGGTGGTGGCCGCACTCGTCGTCGTCGTGATCGCGGTGTACGTGCTTCATCAGACCCGGTTCGGCCGCACGGTTTACGCGGTGGGCGGCAACCGGCAGTCCGCACAACTCATGGGGCTCAACGCATCACGGGCCCGGGTGTCGGTGTACGCGATCAGCGGACTGTGCGCCGCCTTCGCCGGGCTGCTGCTCGGCGTCCAGAAGTTGTCGGGCTACAGTCTCAACGGCATCGGACTCGAGCTCGACGCGATCGCCGCCGCGGTGATCGGCGGCGTGCTGCTGTCCGGTGGGGTGGGTTTCGTTCTCGGCTCGCTGATCGGCGTGCTGGTGCTCGGCACGATTCAGACCTTCGTCACGGCGGCGAACCTCGACTCGTACTGGACCAGGATCATGACCGGCGTGCTCCTGCTGATGTTCGTCCTGGTTCAGCGACTATTGGTGAGGAAGCCCGGATGAGCAGTCAGCACTTGCAGCCCGCGGCACCGAAACCGGTGATGGCCGACGTGGCACGGCTGGCCGGCGTCAGCCATCAGACCGTCTCTCGAGTGATCAACGGCTCGGCGAGCATTCGGCCGACCACCAAGGCACGCGTCCAGCAGGCCATCGACGAACTCGGCTACCGGCCGAACACCGCGGCGCGCGCACTGGTCACCCGCCGGTCCGGGATCATCGGCATCGTCGGCACGAACAGCGCGCTCTACGGTCCGTCCAGCATCCAGCGATCCGTGCAGGAGGCCGCGCGCGCTGCAGGCTACTTCTCCAGCCTCGTGCCGTTGGCCGAGGTGACCGTCGAGGAACTCGCGGGCGCACTGGATTACCTTGCGCGCCAAGCGGTCGAGGCGATCGTGATGATCGCCGCGCAGGAGGATGCCCTGGCAGTCGTGCACTCCGCCGACCCGGGTCTTCCGCTGATCGTGGTCGAGGGTGACCTCTCAGGGCGGGGGCTGAGCGTCGGCGTCGACCAGATCGACGGCGCCCGGCAGGCCACCCAACACCTGATCGACCTTGGCCACCGCGAAATCGACCACGTCCTCGGCCCGCTGAGCTACACCGAGGCGAAGGGCCGCCGCGCGGGCTACGAAGAAGCCATGCGCGGTGCCGGACTCCAGGTGCGAGAGCCGTGGGAGGGGGACTGGACCCCCGCGCGTGGCTACGAGATCGGACGTGAAATGGCCCGGCGCGGTGAGACGTCCGCGGTCTTCGTTGCCAACGATCAGATGGCCATCGGCGTGCTGCACGCATTCGCCGAGGCTGGCCTGGTGGTGCCACGGGACGTCAGCGTCGTCGGGTTCGACGACATCCCGGAAGCCGGATATCTCAATCCGTCGCTGACCACGGTTCGCCAGGACTTCCAGGCGATCGGTCGCAGAGCCATCGACCTGGTCACCGCGACCCTGGACGGGTCGACCACCAACGTCCCACTGCTACCCCCCGAATTGATCGTCCGTGACAGCACGGCAACGTACGAGGAGAACCGATGACAGGCGAGGAAACCGCCGAAAAATATACGGTGGGGGTCGATTTCGGCACCCTGTCCGGACGCGCGGTGGTGGTCCGCGTCAGCGACGGTCACGAGCTGGCCCAAGCCGAACACGTCTACCCCCACGGCGTCGTCTCCGAGACATTGCCCGGTGACGACCGACGACTGCCGCACCAGTGGGCACTTCAGGTCCCCGCGGACTACGTCGAGGTGCTGCGCACGGCCGTGCCCGCCGCCGTCGAGAAGGCCGGCGTCGACCCCCGCGACGTGATCGGGATCGGCACCGACTTCACCGCCTGCACCATGGTTCCGGTGCTCGCCGACGGCACGCCGTTGTGCGAGCTGCCCGAGTACGCCGACCGGCCGCACGCCTACGGCAAGCTGTGGCGGCACCATTCGCCACAACCGCAGGCCGATCGCATCAACGCTCTTGCGGCACAACGGGGCGAGAGCTGGCTGCCGCGCTACGGCGGGCTGATCTCGAGCGAGTGGGAGTTCGCCAAGGCGCTGGAGATCCTGGAGGACGACCCGCAGGTCTACGCGACGATGGATCGCTTCGTGGAGGCCGCGGACTGGATCGTCTGGCAGCTGTGCGGCTCGTACGTCCGCAACGCGTGCACCGCCGGCTACAAGGGAATCCGGCAGGACGGGCGGTACCCGTCGGCTGAGTTCCTCGCCGAACTCAACCCCGACTTCGCCGGCTTCGTCACCGACAAACTCGACCAACCGATCGGCCAGTTGGGTGAGGCGGCAGGCACACTCACCGCCGAGGCGGCGCGCTGGACCAGCCTTCCCGAGGGGATCCCCGTCGCCGTCGGCAACGTCGACGCCCACGTGACGGTCGCGGCGGCCGACGCGCTCGACAACGGGCACATGGTGGCGATCATCGGCACGTCGACGTGTCACGTGATGAACTCCGACGTGCTGCGCGACGTACCGGGTATGTGCGGTGCCGTCGACGGCGGAATCCTCGAGGGCAGTTGGGGATACGAAGCCGGTCAATCCGGGGTGGGCGACATCTTCGCCTGGTTCATCAAGAACTGCGTGCCCGAGCGGTACGAGGTCGAGGCCCGCAACCGGGGCCAGTCGCTGCACGAGCACCTGACCGAACTGGCCAGCAGTCAGCGCATCGGCGAACACGGTCTGGTGGCCCTCGACTGGCACAGCGGCAACCGCTCGGTGCTGGTCGACCACGAACTGTCGGGGGTAATCGTCGGTCAGACGCTCGAGACGACCGCCGTCGACACGTACCGGGCGTTGTTGGAGGCCACCGCATTTGGAACGAGGATGATCGTCGAGACGTTCGTCGACTGCGGGGTCCCGGTAACAGAGTTGGTGGTCGCCGGTGGCCTGTTGAAGAACCAGCTCATGATGCAGATCTACGCCGACGTCGTCGGGCTGCCGCTGTCCACGGTGCCGTCGACGCAGGCGCCGGCCCTCGGCTCGGCGATCCACGCCGCCACCGCCGCCGGCGCGTTCACCGACGTCCGCGCCGCCGCCAAACAGATGGGTAAACGAGTGCGCAACGCCTACACCCCAATTCCGGAGAACGTCGAACTCTACGATCAGCTGTACCGCGAGTACGTCACGCTGTACGACTGGTTCGGTCGAGGCAACGACATGATGCGTCGCCTGCGCCGCATCGGCTCGCTCGACGCGGTGGGGGCATCACGATGACCGTCACTCAAGAGACCAGCCGTGTCATCGCCCAGCTGCGTCGCGAAGTCTGCGACCTCCACGCGCAGCTGACCCGCTACGACCTCGTCATCTGGACCGCAGGCAACGTCAGCGCCAGGGTGCCGGACAGCGACCTCATGGTGATCAAACCCTCAGGCGCGGACTACGATTCGATGACCGCCGACGACATGGTGGTGTGCGATCTGTACGGGAATCTGGTCGACGGCGAGCTCAACCCGTCGTCGGACACCGCGGCGCACGCCTACGTGTACCGGCACATGCCCGAGGTGGGCGGCGTCGTCCACACCCATTCCACCTACGCCACGGCGTGGGCGGCGCGTGGCGAACCGATCCCCTGCGTGCTGACGATGATCGCCGACGAGTTCGGTGGTGACGTTCCTGTCGGGCCGTTCGCGCTCATCGGTGACGACTCGATAGGCCGCGGCATCGTGGAGACGTTGCGGGGCAGCAGATCTCCGGCAGTGCTGATGCACAGCCACGGTCCGTTCACGATCGGGCGCACGGCCCGCGATGCCGTCAAGGCCGCGGTCATGGTGGAGGACGTCGCACGCACCGTGCACATCAGCCGCCAGCTGGGCACCACCTCGCCCATCGACGCCGCGAACGTGACATCGCTCTACGAGCGCTACCAGAACGTGTACGGCCAGGCCGACACGTCAACCGCAACCCCTCAGGAGAACCAGCGATGATCGCGTCCCGACTCGTCACCAGCCAGGTATGGCTGATCACGGGCAGCCAGTCCCTGTACGGACCGGACATCCTCGATCAGGTCGCCGATCAGTCGCGCCAGATCGCCGACCGCCTCGACGGCAGCTCAGAGATTCCGGTGGAGGTGCGGTGGCTTCCCGTCGTCACCACCTCCGAGGCAATCGCCCAAATCCTGAGCGAGGCCAACACATCCGAGGAATGCATCGGCGTCATCGCCTGGATGCACACCTTCTCACCGGCCAAGATGTGGATCCGCGGCCTCAAGTCGCTGCAGAAGCCGCTCCTGCATCTGCACACCCAGTTCGGCGTCGAGCTGCCGTGGCAGAGCATCGACATGGACTTCATGAACCTGAACCAGGCCGCTCACGGCGACCGTGAATTCGGCTACATCCAGTCACGTCTTTCGACCCCGCGCAAGACCGTTGCCGGCCACGTCAGCGACCCGAACACCCGCCGCCGGATCGGCTCTTGGGTGCGGGCGGCGCTCGGCCGCGCCGAGCTGTCGACGATGAAGGTCGCCCGCTTCGGTGACAACATGCGCGGCGTCGCCGTCACCGAGGGCGACAAGGTGGAGGCCGAGGCGCACTTCGGGGCCTCGGTCAACACCTACGGCGTCAACGACCTTGTCGAGTTCGTCGAGAAGGTCCGCCCCGCCGACGTCGACAAACTTGTTCGAGAATACGAGGGCACCTACGCGGTGGCCGCCGAACTGCTGCCCGGCGGAGACCGGCACGCGTCGCTGCGGCACGGCGCCCAGATCGAGATCGGCTTGCGGAAGTTCCTGCAAGATGGTGACTTTCACGCCTTCACCACCAACTTCGAGGACCTGGGCGGCCTCCGGCAGCTGCCGGGCCTTGCCGTGCAACGCCTGATGGCCGACGGGTACGGCTTCGGCGGCGAGGGGGACTGGAAGACCTCGATGATGCTGCGCGCCGTGAAGGTGATGGCCGAGGGGTTGCCCGGTGGAACCTCGTTCATGGAGGACTACACCTACGACCTGACGCCGGGCCAGGAGCGCATCCTCGGGGCCCACATGCTCGAGGTCTGCCCGAGCATCGCGGCGGGCAAGCCCACCCTCGAGGTGCATCCGCTGGGGATCGGCGGCCGCGAGGACCCGGTCCGGCTGCGCTTCACCGCGGCACCGTCGGATGCGGTCATCATCGGCATCTGCGACATGGGTTCGCGATTCCGGTTGGTGGCCAACGAAGTACGTGTCGTCGAGCCCGCTCACGAATTGCCGAACCTTCCGGTCGCCTGTGCGGTGTGGGAGCCGTTGCCGTGCTGGTCGACCTCGGCAGAGGCCTGGCTGATGGCCGGCGCGCCGCACCACACCGTGATGTCCACGGCCGTCGGGACCGAGACGATCGACGACTTCGCCGCCATGACCGGCACCGAACTCCTGGTCATCGACGCCGCTACCACGGTGCGGGGTTTCCAGCACGAACTCAAGTGGAACGACGTGTATCACCACGTCGCCGCTGGGCTGTGAGCGGACGGTCGCGATGATCGCCGCCCGACTGCACGCCGTCGGCGACCTCCGGGTGGCCGATGAACCGCCGCCAGGGGATCCCCCGCCGGGGTGGTCCTTGCTCGCGGTCACCTCGGTGGGCATTTGCGGGTCCGACCTGCACTGGTTCACCGACGGTGGCATCGGCGAGAACCGCATCGAACGCCCCGTCGTGCCAGGGCACGAGTTCGCGGCCGTCGCCGTGACCGGGCCGTATGCCGGGCGCCGGGTTGCCGTCGACCCGGCGATCCCGTGCCGGTCGTGCGAGCTGTGCCGGATGGGTTACGAGAACCTTTGTCCCACGGTCCAATTCGCCGGTCACGGCACGCTGGACGGCGCCATGCAGGAACAGCTGCTCTGGCCGGATCACCTGCTGCACCCCTTGCCCGACGACGTGAGTGACGACGCGGGAGCGTTGCTGGAGCCGCTCGGCGTCGCCATCCACGCGATCGGGCTGAGCCATGTCCGGCCCGGCGCGGACGTCCTCGTGGTCGGCGCCGGACCCATTGGAGCACTGGCGATCCAGGTGGCCCGCCGCCAGGGCGCGGCCCGGGTGTTCGCCGTCGAACCCCACGAGCATCGGAGGGCGACGGCGCTTCGCAGTGGGGCCGACGCCGCCTTCTCGGACGAGCGTGGTGCCGAGGAGGTGCTCGACGCCACGGGGGGCAGGGGCGTCGACGCGGTGGTGGAGATCGCCGGAACCGACGCCGCGATCGCGATCGCCGTCGAGGCCAGCCGGCCCGGTGCCCGGATCGCGCTGGCGGGGATTCCGTCGGGGGACGACTCGTCGTTTCCGGCCGCACCGGCTCGCCGCAAGGGGTTGACGTTCGCAATGGTGCGGCGCATGAACGACACTTATCCGCGGGCGATTGCACTCGCCGGCGACGGGATCGACCTGGACCTGCTGGTCACCGAGCGCCACCCGCTGACCGAAGCGGCCAAGGCGTTCCGATCGGCCTCCGAGCGCCACGGTGACAAGGTCATGGTGTCGGTGTCGTCGAGCTGACCGCACGTCTGCGGCGAAAGTCGTGTACTTGGGATCGGTAGCTGATAGGACGGTGTGCACTCACCGTGACATATCCAGCAACCTCGCCAACACCACGGTGGCCAGTGCGGGGACGACGAAGGGTCCTACGACGATGAGCAGTGCGCCTCTTTTCCCGCGGTTGGCCGCGATCTCGTGAACCGGCTCGGGAACCTCGCGATGGTGCTCGCCGTGGCAGGGACGATGGCCGCCGGCGGGTCGGCGGTCGGCGTCGGGACGGCGTCGGCCGACGGACCCAGTTACAACGGCGGGAACTGTCCAGGCGGAATGACCTGCACCCACTGGTGTCCCGGTGATCCTCTGCCACCGGGCAGCCAGGTCCTGGGCTGGGACTGGAACGTGTGCCATGACTGGTACTGGAATTCGGAGGGAATCGCCGACGTGACCACCAACGTGATGTACCCGTGGTCCGGGCCGCCCCATCCGGCCGCGCCGCTTCCCCCGGTGGTGGCACCCCCGCCACCCCCGCCGCCTGCGCCGCACCCGTTCTGCAGTCCACGCGGCGTGCTGTTTCCGATTCCGCCGATCTGCGACGAGATCGGCATCGACGACCCGCCCGGTTCCGTGGCGGCCAGGGAGAACCGAACTCCCTAGGCTGCTTTGGTTTTCGGCTGCGTGCCCCGTCGCCCACAGGCATGTGTGACACAGTGAGTCGGTGAAATACGGACAGGGTTGGCAGCCGAAGCCGGTCGACTGGGCCTCGACGAGGGGCCGGATCCTGCTGGCGGCCTCAGCCCTGTTCGCCCAGCGGGGGTACTTCGGCACGTCGACGCGTGACATCGCCGAGGCGGTGCAGATTCGCCAACCGTCGCTGTTCCATCACTTTCAGTCCAAGCACGAAGTGTTCCGCGCGCTCATCGAACTGGACCTCGGACCCTCGATCGACCGGATTAGCCAACGCCTCGGCGAGGACTCCACGTGGGCCGAGAAGCTGCACTTCGGCATTGCCTGCGACGTGAGGGAAAGCCTCGTCCAGCCGTTCGACGCGCGCGGGCTGTATCAGGACGCCGTCCTCGCACTCGACGAGTTCGAGGACGAGCGGAAGGGCATTGCGCTGTTCCACGAGCAATTCGAACGCGTCGTCGCCGGCGGCTGCGAAGCTGGTGAGTTCGTGCCGTTCGATTCGAGTTTCGTCCTGCGCGCGACCAACGGCGTGCTATTCGAAACGCTGCGCGAACAGGGTGGTCCGGGGCGTATGCGCCAGGATCGTCCCCTTCAGGCGGCCGACTTCGTCGTCCGGTCACTGCTGGCCGACCAGTCGCGCTTGGCGACGATCCAGGACGTGACGCGCACCCGTTTACGCGACCTCGAGGTCGCGACCGCAGGCTGACGCCGTCGCGGCGTCCCTCGTGACGGCCGTGTTAAAGATTCTCCGAAGGGTCGCGCATCGGCCATTTCTGGCCTATCGTTCGATAGGCCACCGGGTGATCGACATCACCCCCGGCGCCGACCCTGGGAGGAATCTTGAAGAAAGCACTCTTTGCCGTACTCGCGGCGGCGGCCCTGCCGCTCGTCGCCTGTTCGTCGTCCGACACCGCCGCGCCGGAACCGAGTGGCCCCGCGAAGGTGGCGCCCCCGGCCATCTTGGAGGCAGGCACACTCAAGATCTGCGCGCCCAACGACGGCACGCCGCCCAACGTCTACCACGACGAATCGGGTGAACTCGTCGGCAGTGAGGTCGACCTCGGCAAGGCGTTGGCCGCCGAGATGGGGCTCAAGTCCGACTTCGTGCAGTCGTCGTTCGCCACGGTCATCCCCACCCTGCAGGCGAAGCAGTGCGACGTCATCATGGCGCAGCTATACATCAAGCCCGAGCGCGAAAAGGTCGTCGACTTCGTCCCCTACGTCAAGTCGGGCACGGGCATCGCCGTCTCGGAGGACAAGCCCGCCGCCGTGACGGGTCTCGACGACAGTCTGTGCGGCAAGAAGGTCATGGTTGCCGTGGCGACGACGGCCGAGTCGCTTGCCATGGAGCAGTCCGAGAAGTGCACTGCCGCAGGTAAACCGCCGGTCGACGTGAACCGGAGCAACCAGGCTGACGTGTCTCTGCAACAGTTGCAGAACGGCCAGGTCGACGCCTTCATGGACACCGCTGAGACGCTCGGCTACTACGACGCGAAGACCGGTGCGAAGATCAAGACCGTCGGAGAACCGTTCGGCACCATCGACATCGGTGCCGCCACCCGTAAGGACGACACGCAACTCCACGACGCCATCGCCGCAGCCCTGTCGACGCTCGAAAGTAACGGCACCTACGCCAAGATCCTCGGCGAGTGGGGCATGACCGACTTGAGCATCGAGAAGTAGTCATGCAATTCGACTGGCAATTCTTCTGGAAGTCGTTGTTCACCCCGAGCGACGCGTTCCTCAAGGGCCTCGGCCTGACCATCGGGATCTCCCTGGTGGCAATGATTTTGGCCATCATCCTCGGCCTGGTGGTCGCGCTGATGCGACGCTCGCAGTACGCCGTGGTGCGCTCGTGCGCCAGCGTCTACATCTGGGTCATCCGCGGCACGCCCCTGCTCGTGCAACTGGTCATCATCTACACCGGCTTCGCCGCGGTGGGCATCTACCAGTTCAACGACGCCTCACTGCTGGGATTGTCGGTGAAGGCCGCCGTCCAGGCCGCCATCATCGGACTGATGGTCAACGAGAGCGCCTACATCGCCGAGATCATCAGGGCCGGTTTGGATTCCGTGCCGAAGGGCCAGTTCGAGGCGGCCGCGTCGCTGGGCATGACACCTGGGAGATTGATGCGCTGGATCATCGTGCCGCAGTCACTGCGCGTCATGGTCCCGCCGCTGGGCAACTCGTTCAACGGCATGATGAAGACCACGTCGGTTCTGTCGGTGATCGGCGTCAGCGAGATGTTCCTGGTCACCCAGTCGATCAGCTCGGCGACGTTTCACACCTTCGAGATCTTCATCGTCGCAGCGATCTACTACCTGGCACTGACCACGATCTGGACCTTCATCCAGGCCTGGATCGAGAACAGGCTGGCCCGCCAGCTCGGCATCGAACAGCGCGTACCCATCACGTCTCGGCTGCTCGGCGCTCGGCGCGCGGCGGCCAGCGCAACGCTGCAGGAAGAGGGGGCTCGATGACCACCACCACCGAACCGATCGTGTCGGTGCGCGACGCCTGCTGCGTGCTGGGCGGCAAGCGGGTCCTCAACGAGGTCAACCTCGACGTCCAGCGTGGCCAGGTCGTGGTGCTTATCGGACCGTCGGGAGCGGGAAAGACCACGCTGCTGCGCTCCATCAACCACCTCGAAGAACTGTCCAGCGGGGAGGTGCTCGTCGGGGGCGTGTCCATCGCCCACGGCGCGCACGGCAAGAAGATCGGCACCACCGAGCTCGCCCGCAGGCGACGTGAGATCGGCTTCGTCTTCCAGCACTTCAACTTGTTTCCGCACATGACGGCGCTGGAAAACGTGTGGAACGGCCCGGTTCGAGTGCTCGGCCAGTCGAAGGACGAGGCGCGAAAGAGCGCCGTCGCGCTCCTCGAGCGAGTTGGGTTGGCAGACAAGGCCGAATCACGTCCCAGCCAGCTCTCCGGCGGACAACAGCAGCGCGTCGCGATCGCACGTGCACTCGCCATGCGTCCGAAGGTGATGCTGTTCGACGAACCCACCAGCGCACTGGACGTCGAAATGGTCGGCGAGGTGCTCGAGGTGATGCGCGAACTCGCGCGCGACGACATGACCATGGTGGCGGTGACGCACGAGATGCGGTTCGCTCGCGAGGTCGCCGACCGCATCATCGTGATGGACGCCGGCCGCATCATCGAAGACGCCCCGCCGGAGGAGCTCTTCGCCAACCCGAAGAACGAACGCACCAAGACATTTCTGTCGACGATTCACTGACCGACCCGTTCTCAACCACTCCAACACATTTCAGATAGGACGTCTGCCGTGCCCGCTTCTTCAGCGTCGTCGTTCACCGGCGCCGTCGCCACCCCGCACACCCTGGCGACCGAGGCGGCGACCGATGCGTTCCGCGACGGGGGCAGTGCGATCGACGCCGCCATCGCCGCGGCCGCCGTCCTGACCGTGGTCTACCCGCACAACGTCGCCCTCGGCGGCGACCTCATCGCGTTGGTGCGCAGCCCAGACGGCGAGGTCACCTGCGTCAACGCCTCCGGTTGGTCGGGCGCAGCCGTCGACGCCGACGCGATGCGCGCCGCGCACGGTTCGGAGCTGCCGGCTCGAGGCGCCGACGCCGTGAGCGTTCCCGGCGGCGTCCGCGGGTGGGAAGCGTTGTACGGCATGGCAGGTCGGCTGCCGTGGGCGCGCCTGTTGCAACCGGCTCAACAGGCCGCCGAGGTGGGGGTTCCCGTCGCCGAGTCACTCGGTGCGCACCTGGCCGATCCCGAGAACGCCGATCTGCATGGGTCGGCCGACTTCGACCGCGTGTTCAGGCCGGGCGGGCGCCTGCTGCAGACCGGTGACGAGTTTCGGCAACCGGCACTCGCGGCGACGTTCGCCGCGTTGGCCGCCGGCGGACCCGACGAGTTCTATCAAGGCGACCTCGCCGCGAGTTCGGTGACCTATCTGCGGTCGCACGGTTCCGTCCTCGACGCACACGACTTCGCCGACTTCCAGCCCGAGATCACGGCCCCAGAATCGGTCGAGTTCCGCGGTCTGACGGTGTCGACGAGCCCACCGAACACGCACGGGTTCATCATGCTTCGCGCCCTGACGGCCGTCGACGAGTTTCAGACCGCAGCGCCCCTCGGCGCCGACGTCGGCACGTTGATGCGCGTGTTCCACCACGCCAACCGCCTGCGGTCGGAGTACCTGGCCGACCCGCGCCTCGCCGAGGTGGACACCAAGGCGCTGGTGTACGACGACATTCGGGCGGCCACCCCGATCGGCGAGGCCGTCGCCGCGCGGTCGGTGCCTCGTGGAGACACGGTGGGCATCGCGACCGCCGACTCCGACGGATGGGCCGTGTCGCTGATTCAGAGCGTCTACCACGCCTTCGGATCGGGGCTCGTCGACCCCGAGACGGGCATCCTGTTCCATGACCGCGGCACCAGCTTCTCGTTGGATGCCGAGTCGCCGAACGTCCTGGCCCCGCGGAAGCGCCCGTTGCACACCCTGATGCCGGTAATCGTCACGCGCGACGGCGAACTCAGCCACGTCGTGTCGACGATGGGCGGCCAGGGTCAGCCCCAGATCCTCACCCAGGTGCTACTTCGCATGCTCGACGGAGAGTCCGCCGCCGACGCCGTGGCGGCACCGCGCGTGGTGGTCGGCCAGCAGGCCATGGGCTGCACGGATGACTCCGTCGTGGTCGAGGCCGACGCCGACGCCTCGGCGATGGCGTCCCTGCACGAGTCCGCCTTCGAGACCGTAATCCTGCCAAGGCATTCGGAGTCGCTCGGACAGGCCAACGTCGTGCAGGTCGGCTCGGGCGGACAGCTGACGGCTGCCGCAGACCCACGCGCTGACGGCTCTGCCGTCGTGGTGCAGTACTCCCGGCATCACCGGAGGGCGTAAGTGCAGCTGAACTCGTTGGTACAGCGTCATCTGCACCTGTGGTCGATGATGACGTTGACCGTCGTGACCGGTGCTCTCGACGCCGTCGGGTACCTGGGCTTGGACCGGGTGTTCACCGGCAACATGACGGGCAACGTCGTGATCCTCGGCATGGGCATCGCCGCCGAGGACGAGCTTCCGGTGGCGGGCCCGTTGATCGCCCTGTTCGCATACGTGGTGGGCGCGGCGGTCGCGGGTCGGCTCGTGCAGAGGGGCGAACGTGGTTGGGGCCCAGCCGTCACCGCGACGCTCGGCACTAACGCTGCGTTGCTCGCGGCCGTCGCCACGGCCTTGCTGCTGGTGCCCACCGAGGGCGAGTCGCTTGGCGGCGTCGCCGCGGCCGCGACGATCGCCGTCGCGATGGGAGCGCAGGCCTCCGTCGCCCGCTTCCTGGCGGTCACCGACATGACGACGGTGGTGGTGACCTCGACCATCACCTCGTACGCCAGCGAGACGCTGTTCGCCGGTGGCCTCGCGTGGTTCACCCACCGCCGGTTGTGGGCCGTCGTGGCGATCTTCGCCGGAGCGGTGATCGGTGGCCTGATGATGAAGCTTCACATCTGCGTTCCGGTGTACGCCGCGGCGATCGCCACGCTGGGTACCGCAGTGGTGGGTCACCGCCTGTGGGACCGCGTGACGGTCAGAGCCGCGTGACCCGCTACGTCCCGCCATCCCGAAACGCGGACGTGACCTCGGCGACCCTGGGGTCCTCACGGAATTGCTCCAGCGTCATCGGGAACGGCAACCGCCAATTCGGATACTCGTCGACGGTTCCCGGCAGGTTGGGCTGTCGCGGCTCTGCGATGACGTCGTAGGGGGAGATCAGCTTCAGCTGACTGGAGGTCGACACCAAGAACCGATGCAGTGCAACGATTATCGACGCCTCGTCAGGCTCGGCGTCCGCGTCGGCGGATGGTAGCAATCCCTCCGCACGCAGAAGCGCCACCCACTCGGCCCGTTCGGCATCGGCGTTGGCCTGCTCGGCCTCGACGTCGTCGAGCAGACCGAGGTCGGCGCGGGCGCGGACGTGTTCGCCACGAAGGAAGCCCGCAGCCGTCGGCAGGTCGTGGGTGGAGATGCTGGCCGCTGCCCGCGTCGGCCAATCACCGGGTGCGAGAAGCGGTTCCCCCGGCGCGTCGTTGTCCCGGGTGAACCAGGAGACGGCGCAGCCGAGCATCCCGTCCGCGGCCAGCGCGTCGGTCACCTCGGGCTCGACGGTGCCCAAGTCCTCCCCAACCACGATGGCTCCGGCGCGATGGGCCTCCAACGCCAACACCGCCAGCATGACCTCGGCGTCGTAGTAGACGTAGGTGCCGCGATCGGGCCCGTCGCCCGGCGGAACCCACCACAGCCGCCACAGTCCGGCGACGTGATCGATGCGCAACCCGTCGGCGTGCACGAGAACCGCCCGCAGCATGTCGCGAAGCGCGGCATATCCGGTGGCGGCCAAGCGATCCGGTCGCCACGGCGGCAGCCCCCAATCCTGGCCGCGGGGCGTGAAGTTGTCTGGGGGAGCGCCGACGCTGACGCCGGTGGCAAGCACGTCGGCCAGCGCCCAGGAGTCGGCACCGTCCGCGTCCACCCCTACCGCGAGGTCATGCAGCACGCCCAGCGACATGCCGGCGTCCGCCGCCGCGGCACGAACGGCGCCCAACTGCTCGGCGCACTGCAGTTGCACCCACGCGTGGAAGGCGATCCTGGGTCCCAGCTCGCGGCGCGCCGCGGCGACGGCCGGGTCGTTGACGTCGCGCAGCGCCTCGGGCCACCGGCTCCACCGACCCCCGTGGCGCTCGGCCAAGGCGCAGTAGGTGGCCCAGTCGCGCAACCCGTCGGACACTGCCGCTTCCGGCGCGTCGAACGGGTCCGGGCGTCCGTCGGATCGCCAAAGCAGTTCCAGTGCCGAACGTTTCGCCGCCCACACCAGGTCGTGGTCGATGCGCGGAGTGCTCGCGGAAACACGCAGGGCGTCGACTTCCGCGCGGGTGTCGGCGTCGGCCCGGCGGTAGGCGTCGACCTGCTCGATCCGCAGCGCCAGCGGATTGGCGAATCGTCGACTGGACGGCGTGTAGGGGGAGGGCTGAACCGGATGGGTCGGGCCGGGGGCGTGCAACGGGTTGAGCAACACCGCGCCGGACTGGTGTTCGCGCGCGGTCCACTCCACGAACTCTCGCAGGTCGCCGAGATCGCCGATGCCCCACGATTCGGCGGACCGCAGCGCGTACAGCTGGAGCATCCATCCCCACGTTGGTTGTGCCTGAGGCACTTTCGGCGGTGCCGCCACCAACGTGGTCTGCTGACCGTCGCGCATTCGAAGTTGATACCAGCCCGGAGCCAAATCCTCGGGCAGTTCGTCGCTCACGTCGATCCGCGAGCCACCTTCGTCGATCAGCTCGACCGCCCCGGGAAATGGCACGGCGTGTCCGGTCAGCCGGACGGCGACCGTGGGTGCCAGGATTCCGGCGCGGTCGAGTTCGTCGAGTCTGGCCAGCTCCGCACGCCTGGCAGCCTCGGTACTCGCGTCGACGTCGAGCAACGACAACACCTTGACGACGACGTCGGCGTCGACCTCCACCGGGACGCGGCGCTCGTTGCGATAGGACGTCGCGACGCCGTGTGCCGCGGCGATCTGGCGAAGGTCCTCCGGCATGGCCGAGTCGACGGGACGGGACGAGGGCGGCGGTGAGGACACCGTGCTCTCATACCCAAGAATGCGGTGCGTACACGCGGCGGGCAGGTGTGACGAAGACCGTCGTTCCCGAACTGCGGCGTCGACCGATTCGGGATACGGTGAGGCGGTCCAATGCGCCCCTCCTTGCGCGGTTTAGTCAGCAGCCGCAGGACGCCAGCGCCGACGCCCGTGCTCGCTGCGAAGGTACTGAAGTGAAGGCCACCGACCGACCTCGAGAATCCACGCTTGCGTGGGACCTGATCGACCTCGTCCGCGAGCACCTGGCCGACGAGGAACGCAACACGGCGTTCGTCGCCCTCGGTGTCGAGGACTACCCGCCGGTGTTTCGCTGCGTGCTCGAAGTCGTGGTACGCGAACGCATTTCGCTGCCCGAGGAGATGGTCGGGCAGCTGCGCGGGTGGCTGGAGGACTACGACCGGCACCGCGACTTCGGCACGATCCTCGCGCGTGCGCTCGGCGAGCCCTCGAACTGACCCCCGCTCGGCTCAGGCGGTCATCAGGTAGTCGGCCCCGCCGACGTACACGATGCCGGGAGGGCTCGGCATCGTGACGGAGCTGACGATGGCTCCGGAGAACTCGGTCACCGTCGGCAGTGTTCCGTGGACGCGGCGCGCCTTGACGGCATCGGGATCGCGGCGCTGCAGCAGCCGAACGATGATGGTCCCGTCGATCATGTCCCCGGAGACCACCGTGAGGCGGACGCCGGCGCGGCTGAACACCGCACGCATGGCATACAGCGCGGTTTCGCCGGCGCGCTTGCTCGCGGCCACCGCGGAGTAACCCTTCGGAACCGCCTTGTTGGGAAAGAAGTGGGCCTGGTGGCTGGTGACGAAGACGATGCGTCCGTCGACCGGCATCATCGGCACGGCCAGCTGGGCCAGGCGCCTCTGCGCGTCGCGGTTGAGGCGCATGGCGTAGCCGGGATCGGCGCCCATTTCGAGCCCGCCGGAGGCGTTGAGGACGAGGGCGTCCAAGCGCCCGAAGCGCGTTTCGATGGACTCCATCATGGCCGTGGCGTCGGCCTCGTCGGAGATGTCGGCGCGCAGCGTCGAGGCGTGGCCCCCCGCGTCGCGGACGGCCTCGGCGATGTCCTCGGCCCGCTTCGCCTTCTCGCGGTAGTTGACGATGACGTGGGTGTTGGGGTCGGCGAGCTGCCGCGCGACCTCCGCGCCGATGCCCCTAGAGGCGCCCGTCACCAGGACGATTCGTTCGGGTACGTGGTGCACGTGCGGTTCCTTCCGTCGGGATGATCGCCGGGCGTCCGGGTTGACGGTACACCGAAAATAAGGAATTTAAGAATTATCTAAGGTCACGATAAGGCATACGCAATGTCGGTGTCGGATATCTTGCGGACCGCACCGTGTCAAGATGGGCCATCGTTCGGCGCATGACGAAACGGGGGTTTCGTGTCGATCTCAGGGGGCCGGGTTCGACTAGGCATGTTCGTGGTCGCCGGCGCTCTGGTGTTGCTGAACGCGCTTGCGCCCTACGGCGGCGACGTGGCCCGATACGTCGCGCTGGTGCTGCAGTCCGTGATCGGAATCGGAGCTCTCACCTGCGCGGTGGTCAACGTGCGACGGACGACCGGTATCTCCCGCACCTGGCGAATCCTCGTCATCGCCGCCATGACGAGTTGGCTGGTCGGCGAGGCCTTCTGGTGGCTGAGCGACAGCCGCCACGACGGTGCGGCCGCGCCACTGCCCGCCGTGGTGGCCTACTTCGGCCCGCCGATTCTGTCGTTCCTCGCGATGGTTCTGCTGGTCCGAAGCAGCGGTGGGCTCACCAGGCGACGCGACGGGGCGCCGCACGGTGCCTTCCCCCTCGCCGTTCTGGATGGACTCGTCGCCGTGGCGGCCTTCTCGATCCTCGTCTTCCTCGGTGGGCTGGGCGCGACGACCACCGCGGCCCTTCCCCGGTCCTACGACGAGGCCGTCGTGGCCGGTTACTCCGTGCTGGAACTTGGCGTCGTGGTGCTGGCGGTGATGGGGGCGACGGCATATCGGCGCGATCGCCCCTATCGACGCAACTTCCTGCTGCTCGCGGGCGGCGTCATCCTGATCGCCGGTTCCGACCGGTTCATCGCCTATCTGTGGAGCATCGGGGTGCACGCTCCAGACGTGTGGGGTGGTGCAGGAAACGTCCTGGGCCCCTTGTTGATTGGGTTCTCGGTGCAGGCGTTGAGTCCACGGGACGACCGCGCCGCCAGTGACGAGGCATTGGACTGGGCGCAGTTGGTGTGGCCCTACCTCGGATTCCTGAGCATCCTCATGCTGTGCGCCATCCACGTGCTGGTCGGGTTGACTCCACCCGCGGTCGTCATCTGGCTCTGCATGGCGATGGTGGTTCTGGTCGCCGTGCGACAGATCGTGGCAGTGGTCGCCGCCCGTCAGTTGACCCGGCGCTTGTACGAGGCGCAGCGCCGACTGGCCCATCAGGTCAACCACGACGTGCTAACCGGGTTGCCGAACCGGTTGCTGTTCGGGCAGCGACTCGAAGCCGCGATGCGCGACGGGCGGTTCGTGCTGATCTTCGTCGACGTCGACGATTTCAAGGAGGTCAACGATCAATTCGGCCACGCGGCGGGAGACGCATTGCTGCGTGCCGTTGGCGAACGCCTTCTCCAATGCGTCGGCACGTCCGACACGCTGGCCCGCATCGGTGGGGACGAGTTCGCGGTCCTGGTCGAGAACGACGACGACCCGCCGGAAGTGGTCGCCGACCGTCTCCGCGTGGCGCTTCGGGACCCGTTCGCCGTGCACGGTTCGTCGGTGCGCGTGCGGGCCAGCATGGGTCTGGTTCAACACGTGGCGGACGACCCGGCGCCGACGGCCGACGACCTCATGCGACAAGCTGACATCTCGATGTACGCCGGAAAGCGGCTCGGGAAGAACACCGCGGTGGTCTACCGCCCGGCCTCGGGCGTGGTGGTCGACTTCCCTGGTGCACTGAGGAAGGCCGACGGCGGCGTGCCGACCGGCTTCAGCCTCGCCTACCAGCCCGTCGTCCGGTTGCCCGACCGCAAACCAGTGGCGGTCGAAGCCCTCGCCAGATGGTCCGCGCCCAACGGCATGCAGATACCTCCGGCCACGTTCGTCGCCGTCGCCGAAGGCGCCGGTCTCGGTGGCGCGCTCGACGCGATGGTGCTCGACCTCGCGTGCCGCGAGATTCAGGCGGCGGACTTGCCGCTGGTCATCCACGTCAACGTCGGCGCCGCGCGGCTGGGCAACCGGGGTTTCGAACAGCAGGTAATGCGGACCCTCGACCTGCACGACGTCGACCCGGGCCGCCTCGTCCTCGAGATCACCGAAACCGTCCCGATCGTCGATCTGCGGGAGGGGGCCGCGGCCATCGAGCGGCTCGGCGCTCTCGGCGTCCACGTGGCACTCGACGACTTCGGCGCCGGGTACAACTCCCTGAGCTACCTCCACGCCCTGCCGGTGGACGTCGTCAAGCTCGACCGCAGCTTGGCCGTCGGGGACGAGCGCCATCGGACGCTGGCGCTCTATCGATCGGTCATCGGCTTGTGCTCGGCACTCGGCCTCGACGTGATCGCGGAGGGAATCGAAGAGGAAGCGCAAGCCGACACCGTGTTCGCTGCGGGCTGCCGGCTCGCTCAGGGCTACTTGTTCGGCCGCGCTTCGGGCATCGACGAGCTGACTCGGGTCTGACGTGGGCCACGCCTGCGTACCAGCGCGACGGCGAACGGAATCGCGACGGCGCCCATCAGGACGCCCCCGGTGACCGCCGAGCCGGGCAACCCGAAGAACACCGCATGTGCCAGCACCGAAGAGAAGTAGACCCACAGATACAGCGTCGCCGCGGGCGCCGACGGCCGATCGGTGCGGCGAAGCGAGGCGTTCAGCGTCGCAAGCACCACGGCCGACACCACCAGCCAGCCCAGGTAGTTGGTCAACGGGATGCCCGGGATCAGCGGAAGCCCGGGCTCGGGGTTGAACCACCGCCAGTGGCCCGCTGCCACCATCTGCGGATCGAGGAAGACGTCCCACGCGGTCAGCGCGACCGCACCGACGGCGGTGACGGCCACGGCGCCGCGGGCCAGGGTCCTTGCGACCACCAGGGCCGGCCACGCCATCATCACCCACGCCATCGGCACCACCGCCGGAACGCCGAGCATCTCCGGGCCGAGGGTTCCGGTGTAGGCGTACTGACCAAACGGCCACCCCGTGGCCACGCCGATCGACTCGGCGACCAGGCCGCCACCGCCTGCGACGGCGACGAGCACGCCCGCGCTCACCGCGCCGAGCACGCGATACGCGTCCGCCACCGACGCCAGGAAGAAGACGACGACGCTGGCGATGGTGACCGGCGTGCGCCACGCCTCCGGCATCAGGGGATACAGAATCTGAATCCCGACGGCGGCTGCGACCAACGCCCACACCGCGTAGTGCGAGCGCACGGGTGTCCGAAGCTCGGCCAAGGCCACGCGCGCACCTCCGTCACGAGTCGGAAACGCCGAGGTTACCCGTGCCCACCGGCGGTGCGGCCGGACGCGACTCCGTAGAGTTCGTAGGTGCCCCACGCAGGCCCGATCAAACCCGCACCCGCGCTCGTCGCGGTGGGATCGGCGCTCGCCTGCATCGGCACGATCCACCAATTGGTCAACCTTCGGCTGCTCCGCCGCCCACCCGTTGACCCACCTCCGGTGAGATCGGCGGTGTCGCTGCTCGTCCCGGCCCGCGACGAAGCGCACCGGATCACGCCGACAATTGAATCCCTGCTGGCTCAGCGCGATCTGGACGACGCCGAGATCCTGGTGCTCGACGACGGCTCCACCGACGGCACCGCCGACGTGGTCCGCGTCGCAGCCGGGACCGACCCCCGGGTGCGGGTCATCACCGGAACCGCACCGACCGGCGGCGCCCTCGGCAAACCGCATGCGTGCGACCAGCTTGCAACCGCGGCCCGCGGCGAGACCCTGGTCTACGTCGACGCCGACGTGATCCTCGCCCCGCGAGCCGTCGCCGCGGCGGTCGCGGTCCTGCGCGGGCCGCAGCCCCTCGACCTGCTCTGCCCGTGGCCGCGACAGGTCGCGGCGGGGCTGTTGGGGCGGCTCGTCCAACCGCTTCTGGCGTGGTCGTGGTCGACGACGTTGCCGCTGAGGATCGCCGAGCGGTCGGCGCGACCGTCCATGGCCGCGGCCAACGGCCAGTTCCTGCTGGTCGACGCCGAGGCCCTGCGCAAAGCCGGTGGGTGGCAATCGGTCTCGGGTGAGGTGATCGACGACATCGGACTGGCCCGCGCCGTCCGCGCGGCGGGCGGCCGCACCGGGATCGCGGACGGCTCGACGCTGGCCACCTGTCACATGTACGCGACGGGCCGTGAACTGAGCGCCGGGTACCGCAAGTCGCTGTGGGCGGCGTTCGGCTCACCGGCGGGTTCGCTCGCCGTCGCGACGGTGCTGACCGTCGTCTACGTCCTGCCTGCCGCCGCGGCGGTGACCGGGTCTCGGGTCGGTCTGCTCGGGTACGGCGCCGCCGTCACCGGCCGGGTGCTCGCGCAGCGATGGTGTGGACGGCCCGTGGACGCCGCCGCGCACCCCCTTTCGGTGCTTGCGCTGCTCGGCTTGCTGGCCTCGTCGTGGGTGGGTCGCGTCAGGGGCACCCTGAGCTGGAAGGGGCGGGCGGTGTGACTCACGTGGTCGTCATCGGAGCCGGCCTCGGCGGGCTGGCCGTGGCCGCCCGCCTGGCCGCGGCGGGCCATCAGGTCACCGTGTACGAAGGTGCCCCCACCGTGGGAGGCAAGCTCGGCGTCGTCGAACGAGACGGCTTCACCTTCGACACCGGCCCGTCGCTGCTGACCGTGCCCGACGTGCTCGACCGTCTGTTCGCCGACACCGGCGCCCCGACGGGGCCGAGGCCGACCGCGGTCGACCCGGCGAGTGCCTATCGCTTCGCCGACGGCACCGAGCTGTCGATGCCGCACGACGCGACGGCCGTGCCCGCCGCTCTCGACGCTGCCCTCGGTCCCGGCACGGGGGAGTCGTGGCGGCGGTTGCACGAGCGTTCTCGGCGACTGTGGGAGCTGGTCGGCGAACCCGTTCTGCGACAACCCATTTCGCTACCCGCGATTGCGCGGATGAGCATGCGCCCCGCCGATCTGCTTACGGTCGCGCCGTGGCAAACGATCGACGGCCTCGGCCGCAAGATGCTGCCCGACGCGCGGCTGCGGACCTGGCTCAACCGGTACGCCACCTACTCCGGCTCGGATCCACGTCGCACGCCTGCCGTTCTCGCAGTGACGTCGTTCGTCGAGCAGGAATTCGGCGCGTGGTACGTCGCCGGCGGATTGCGCGGCATCGTCGACGCGCTCGAGGCGCGCTGCGTCGAGCTGGGCGTCCAGATCCACACCGGTACGGAGGTGGACGCGGTGACGACGGCGGGCGGACGCGCCACCGGCGTGCGCGTCGACGGGCACGACGTGCCTGCCGACGTCGTGGTGAGCAATGCCGACGCGAGTGTCCTCTACGACCGGCTGCTGCCGCGCGACGTCACCCGGACGGTCCGCCGGTCGCTGCGGGGCGCCTCGCGCTCCATGGCCGGCTTCGTCCTGCTGCTCGGCCTGTCCGGCAGGGAGCCGGGAGCCGCGCACCGGGTGTTCTTTCCCCACGACTACGACGCCGAGTTCGACGCCATCTTCGGGCGGCACCCTCGGCCGGTGCCCGACCCGACGGTCTACGTGCACGCGCCCGACGATCCGGCACTTCGCCCCGACGACGACTCCGAGGGTTGGTTCGTGCTGGTCAACGCCCCGTCGCACGACCCGGGCCGCGGCGTTGACTGGGACGCCGCCGGGTTGCGCGAGCGGTACGCCGACCAGGTCCTCGACGTGCTCGCCGACCGAGGCGTCGACGTGCGGCCCCGCCTCAGGTTCGCCGAGACGATCACTCCCGCCGACCTGGAACGGCGCACTGGGGCACCTGGCGGCGCGATCTACGGGACGGCGTCGCACGGGCCACGGGCCGCGCTGCGAAGGCCCACCAATCGCAGTCCCATCCCCGGCCTCTACCTCGTCGGCGGCTCGGCGCACCCCGGTGGCGGCATTCCGTTGGTGCTGATGTCTGCCGAAATCGTCGCGACCCTCATCGGGGCCGAGGAAAGTCGCGGGGGATCGAGCGGCGCACGCCGAGTAGGAGTTGCCCCATTCCGACGACGCCGACGGCGGTCCACGTGATCGCGAAGGTGACGCCCCACCCCCAGCCGAGCAGCGGCAACCCGGCTGGCGACGCCGCGGCCCCGCCCGCGGCCATCGCGACAACGATTAGCCGCGTCGGCCGTTCGGCGACGGTCACGGCGCCCACCCCCGGCATGCCCACGGCCTGTGCGCGAGCCCGGACGTATTCGAGCAGGAACACCAGTGCCACCGCGGCCAGCGCCCACCCCAGCGGGGCGCCGATCGCGACCAGGACCGCGCCGAGCAGCAGGTCGCCGACGCGGTCGGCGACCGAGTCGACCACGGCCCCCAACGGGCGGGCCCGCCCGGTCCGAAGCGCGACCGCACCGTCCAGACCGTCGAGCACGCCTGCGAGGAGCACCAGCGGCACGACGAGTACGGGCCAACCCGGTCCGGTGACGGCACCCCAGGCCGCCGCCAGCGCGAAGACCCCCGCCACGGAGAGGGCGTCGGGCGGGATCCGGATAATCGGACCGGATGCCAACACTCGAATCATCCGCAGCCAGCCGCGCACGACCGGTGACGGTTGCACGCCGCCGTGCAGATCCGACCACTCCTCGTCGTCGGAACGCTGTGGCGCCATGAAGCCAGACTGCCAGGGTGTCACGTGATCGAGGGGCGGCGCGTCCGCGAAGTTGCATCGGGTGTGCGAAAGACCTTCCCCGGCAGCGATCTGGCGCTCTGGGCGGCGGGCGCGACGTACTTCGGCGTGATCGGACTGGTCCCGCTGGCGTTGGCGTCGCTGTGGGCCGTCGGGGCGCTCGTCGGCCACGACACCGTCACCGCGGCGATGGACGCGGGTGTCGCCGGGTTGCCGCAGGGGCACGGAACGCCGGCGGCCTTGCGCAAGCTGACCGAGGTGGCGCTGTCGATGTCGTGGCTGCAGGCGCTTGTCGTGCTGTTCCCGGCCAGCCTCTACGGGGAGGGCCTGCGCCGGGCGTTCGTACAGATGTCGGCCGCCAACGACACCCTCACCGGATGGCGCGGGCGGGCGGGTCTGCTCGGTGTCGCCGCCGTCGCGCCCTTCCTGGTCCTCGCCGTGCTGGTGGTGGCACCGTACGTCGGTCCGCTCTACGCGGGCAGCGGGTGGTCGTTGGTGTGGGGCGTCGTCGTGGCGTTCCACGTCGTGTGGCTCACGGTGTCGACGGCACTGGTCGGGGTGTTCGGGCTGATCGGTCCTGGCAGGATCGCCCCACGGGCCCTGGTGGTCGGTGCGTTCTCGACCGGGGCAATCGTGGCCGGCTTCCTGCAGGGCTTTCTGCTGTTCCTGGCCATCCCCGTCGAGTGGTCGGCGCCGTTCGGCGGTCTGCCGATCGTCGGGGCGGTCTCGGCCCTGGCGTTGTGGCTCTTCGTTATGCACATCCTGGTGCTGTGCGGCTTCCGGGTCACCGTCGTGCTCGACGAGGTGATGCGGCCGTCATGACACGCCGATGGGCGGGTGGATCGGCCTCGACTCCGATCCACCCGCCCGGTACCGGTGTGACTAGCCCTTTTCGTTGGCCTTGATCTCGACCTCGGCGGTGGCCTGGATGAGGGCCAGCAGCTCCTTGTCGAGGCCGGGCGCGAACTCTTCGCGGCGTTCGGGCGCGATGGTCATCGGGAAGCCCTCCGGCATGACCGCGGTGCTGAGCTCGGTCCCGTCGTTCGACGGTGACGCGCCGCGGTACAGCTTGGCGGCCTGGCTCTGATCATCGGAGCTGAAGGTGTACTGAATGCTCTGCAACCCCATGTCGAGCAGCTTCTTGACTTCGGGGAACTGCTCGGCGTTGGTCTTCGGAATGGGAAGGGCCGCACCCCAATTCACGCCAAGACTCTCCAGTGCCTTGGCGAACGCGTTCTCGTGCGCCTGGTCCCGGACGATCAGGTACGCAATGGTCGAACGCGCGGTCGCGTTGTCGGTCATCTCGTAGATCCGACACTTCTGCAGCCGACCCGTCGACTCCAGCATGAGGTTGTACAGCAGGTCCAACACCAGGTTGCCGCTGTTGTAGACATACGACCCGCTCCACGGGTTGCCCGCCGCGTCGACCGGAAGCGCGCCCTGGGCGCCCACCAGGTAGTGGTGAATGTTGCTGGTGTCCAACGCGATACTCAGCGGAGTCGCGCCCTTTGCACCTGGCTCGTCGACCGGGTCGGTCTTCTTGCCCTTGTATGCGGGCGACCCGTCGAGCAGGCGCGAGATGGTGGTGCCGATGAGCTCGACGTGGCTGATCTCCTCGGTACCGACCCCCTGAAGCAGGTCCTTGTACGGCTTCGAGGCCGGATCACCGCGAAAGTTCATGCTCTGGAACAGGTACTGCATCATCGTGCGCATCTCGCCGAACTGGCCGCCGAGACCTTCCTGCAGCGCGTTGGCCGCTGCTGGATCCGGCTCGTCGACGGCGATTTCGTTGATCAGTTGTTGTGTGTGCAGGTACATGTGTTCTCCTCGTTCGTCGTGCGTCGTCAGCGAGACACGCCGGTGCAAGACGCAGATGAGGCCGTAATCGGCGCTGCGAAGTATCCAAAGTGGCTTCGCCGTCGACGTGGCGATGAGACGCGGGCACGAAAGGCCCTTGGTGGGGAAATTCACCGGCGGTGCTCACGTTCCTGAAAGCTGGCGGCACCAGTCACTTACCCCGGTCGGCACTGCCCAAACGCGAACTCCTCCCCGAGAAGTCCGACTCGCGTAAGTGATTCCAACCGAGCGGATTTCGCCTTCGTGATGACTTCGGCCCTGGCGGCGTCGACCGCGTCACAGGCGCGGGGCGTTTCAACTCGGCTCGAACCGAGCATTCCCCTACCACGGGCCGTCTGGCCCATGGCGTCCCCACGCACGAACCGATTGGTGACCGCTTCAATGTCAGAGGAGTTTCAGTTGAGTGAGCACGACATGTCCGACGAGGCCCGCAAGGGTCTGATCGATTCGGTCAAGGGCAAGGCCAAGGAAATCGCTGGCGCCATGATCGGCAACGACTCGTTGACGGCCGAGGGTCAGCTGGAGCAGACCCAGGCTCGGGAGCGCAAGGACGCCAACAGCATGCAGGCCGTCGCCGACGCCGAAGCTGAACAAGCTCGGGCCCAGGCGACGGAGGCACGGTTGGAGGGCGCCGAGGAACGGATCGCCGTCAACGCGCGTACCGCCTCGGTCGAGAGTTCGATCGTCACCCAGCAAGCCGAGCAGAAGGCCGCCGCCGAACGCGCCGCCCAGCAGGAAGCCCAGCGCGCGACGGCCCAAGCCGAGGTCGAGGCGCAGCAGGAAGTGCAGCGTGCCGAGGCACAGGAGCGCGTCGACGTTCGCGCTGCCGCCAGCGACGCCACCGAGGCCGTCGACGAGCATCGGGCGGCGGTGGACGACGCCGAAGCCGCCCGCGCTGCCGCCGACGAGGCCAGAGCACGCGCCGACAAACTGACCGACAACGCCGACCTGCCGTGAACGACGACCACCCCAAGGATTCGACCATGAGCATCATGACCATCCCCCGCACCATCCTGCTGTTCCAGTACCAGTTCGTCCGCGTTCCGCTCCAGCTCATCGAGGAGCGCGTGGTGTCGAGGATGGACGCCGAAGCACCGGCGCGACTCGCCTACGAGCGGTCGTTGGGCGTTCTCGACGCCACCGTCGGCAACGCACTCGGCGACGCGCGACTCAAGCGACGCGGAGCCTCACTAGCCAAGCGCAGCGACGAGCTCGCGCGGGCGGCTCGCCTCGAGGCCGCGGCCAACGAAGAGTTGCGTCAGGCCGACGAGGAGCTCAAGTCCTCGCGGCAAGAGGTCGTCGACGAGGTCCAGGACGCGCGGGCTGCCAAGGACCAGGCGGTCGAGGACGCCGCGGCCGCGGCGGACAAGCGCAAGCGTGCCGCGACGGAGGCCGCGCAGAAGCGCGCGGGCGCCACCAAGAAGGAGGCCGACGACATCGCCGCCCGCCTCAAGAGCTCGGCCGAAGCGGCCAAGCGCAACGACGAGCAGCGCATCAACGCCGCCCAAAAGCGCGCGACCGCGGCAGCCGACGCGACGTTGGACGACGCCAAGGAAAAGCGGGACGACGCCCGGGCCAAGCGGGAAGATGCCGACCGCCTCGAACAGCTGGCGGACGTCGAGAAGGAGAAGCGTCAGGCCGAGCGGGCCGCGAAGCCCTGACCCCTACTGGCCTGCGTTACGGGCCAGGTCGATCGCAAACTGGTTGACGAAGGTGCCGGCTCCGGCGGCTCCACGGCAGGAGCCGTCGGATTCGCCGGGGCGCTTCACCCATAGGAACGCGTCGACGTTTCCGTTGCCGGTGTTGGCCGTGGGCGCTGCGCCCAGTGCGCGACCGCTCGGGTTGCACCAGTAGAGCGGGTCCCCCTCGACGGGGCCGTTGCCGTTGCGCGAGGTGTCGATGACGTATGGCTTGCCGCCGACCATCCCGGAGATGGCGTCGCCGTACCCGACTTCCTCGCCGGTGGTGAAGAAGTTTGCGGTGTTGAGGCTGAAGCCCCGTGCCTTGGCGACACCGACCTGGTTCAGTCGGGCAGCCATGTCGTCGGCGCTTACCCAGCGGGAGTGGCCGGCGTCGACGTAGACGGCGGTGCCCGGATTGCGGGTCAACGTGTCGACCGCGTAGCTCATCAGGTCGAAGCGTTCCTGGCGCTGATCGCCGGAGAGGCAGTCGGCCATCGCGAGCGCGTCGGGTTCGAGGATGACCGCGGCGGGCCCGCCGCCGATGTCGGCCGCCACGTTGTCGATCCAGCCGCGGTAGGCCCCGGCCGAGCCGAACCCGCCGGCGGCGAAGCTACCGCAGTCGCGGTGCGGAATGCCGTAGAGCGCCAGGATCGGCATGGTGCCCGCCGCCTGGGCGTCGGCGATGTACTTCGCGTCAACGGCTGGGGTGGACAGGTGATCCATCCAGTACGCGGTCGGTGTGTTGGCGATGGCAGTCAGCTCGGGGTTTCCCGCGCCGTTCGCCGCGCGCATCGCCTTCGAGTTCGGGTTGACGTAGAAGGGCAAGGTGGCCAACGGGTTTCCGTCGGCGGCCAGCTTCACCGCCGGTGCGCTGACGACGGGCACGGGGTCCGCGGCGACCACGGTGGTGGCGACGGCGGCGACCGCCAGGAATGGGGAAATCCACCGTGCGACTGCGCAGGCAGCTGAGGTCATCACCCCAGAAAAGCTAACGGCCCGACGGCGTAAGTGCCAATCACCGGCGGCGGCGCATTTGCGGCGGTGAGACCATTGCCCCATGACCGCAACGCTCGTCGCCAAGAACGTGGCGGGCGGATTCGCCCACCGCACCCTGTTCGAAGGGCTCGACGTAACAGTGGCGCCGGGTGACGTCATCGGGGTGGTTGGCGCCAACGGCGCAGGCAAGAGCACGCTCCTGCGCATCTTGGCCGGTGACCTCGAACCACTCGACGGCTCGGTGAGCCTCGCCCCGCCCGACGCGTTCGTGGGGTGGCTGCCGCAGGAACACGAGCGGGTGCAGGGGGAGACCGTCGCCGCCTACGTCGCGCGCCGGGCGGGCTGCACCGCCGCGACGCGGGCCATGGACGACGCGGCCGCGGCGTTGGCGGATCCGACCGTTGGCGCGGCGGGACTCGACCCCGCCGACGTCTACTCCGCTGCCCTGGACAGATGGCTCGCCAGTGGTGCGGCGGACCTCGACGAGCGGTTGCCTGCGGTGTTGGCCGACCTTGGCCTGGACATCGGAGGGCAGGAGCGAAGCGACCGGGGAAATCGGTCGGGGGCGGTGCGACCGGACATCACCCCGATGACCGCGCTGTCGGGCGGGCAGGCGGCACGAGTCGGGTTGGCGGCGTTGATGGTGTCGCGCTTCGACGTCGTCCTGCTCGACGAGCCGACCAACGACCTGGACCTGGACGGCCTTGCCCGGCTTGAGCAGTTCGTCCACGACCTTCGCGGCGGGGTGGTGCTCGTCAGCCACGACCGCGAATTCCTTGCGCGGAGCGTGACCCGGGTGCTCGAACTGGACCTGGCGCAGAACACCACGACCGTCTTCGGCGGCGGATATGAGAGCTATCTGGAGGAGCGCGAAGTCGGTCGCCGACACAAGCGCGAGCAGTACGACGAATTCGCGGAGAAGAAGGCCGACCTGGTGTCGCGGGCCAGAACTCAACGGGAATGGTCGAGCCAGGGTGTCCGCAACGCGATGCGCAAGGCGCCCGACAACGACAAGAACCGGCGGCGGGCGGCCACCGAGTCCAGCGAAAAGCAGGCTCAGAAGGTTCGGCAGATGGAGAGCCGGATCGCCCGCATGGAGGAGGTCGTCGAACCGCGCAAGGAGTGGACGCTCGAGTTCACCATCGGCGCCGCACCCCGGTCCAGCTCCGTCGTCGCGACCCTCGCCGACGCCGTCGTCCGGCAGGGTGACTTCGTCCTCGGCCCGGTGTCCGTGCAAGTCGACGCCGGCGAACGGATTGGGATCACCGGTCCCAACGGCGCAGGGAAGTCGACGCTGTTGCGGTTGCTGCTGGGTCGCCAACTGCCCGACGAGGGCCGGGCCAGCCTCGGTGCCAACGTGGCGATCGGTGAAGTCGACCAGGCCCGTGCCGACTTCACCGGGGCGGGACGCCTCGTCGACCGGTTCTCCGAGCGGGTGCCGGAGTGGACCACCGCCGACGTGCGCACGTTGCTTGCCAAGTTCGGGCTGCGCGCCGACCACGTCGAACGTGGGGTCGACGACCTGTCACCGGGTGAACGAACGCGAGCGGGGTTGGCGTTGCTTCAGGCCCGCGGCACCAACGTCTTGGTGCTCGACGAGCCGACCAACCACCTCGACCTCGCAGCCATCGAACAGCTCGAAGAGGCGCTCGACACCTACGACGGTGCCCTGCTGCTGGTGACGCACGACCGCCGCATGCTGCAGAACGTTCGGTTGGACCGGACGTGGCTGGTCGACCATGGTCGGGTCACCGAGACGTAGACGCCCCGAACCAACCCGTTCACTCCAGACCCGCCGGGATCACTCCAGGATGAAGACGGGGATCTGACGGTCGGTCTTGGTCTGGTACTCGGCGTACGGCGGGTACGCCTCGACGGCCAGCTTCCACCACTGCTCGCGCTCGGCGCCCTCGATTTCGCGGGCGGTGAGGTTCACGACCTTCTCCCCGTCCTGCACCGTGACGGCGGGGTTGGCCTTGACGTTGAAGTACCACGACGGGTGCTTGGGGTCACCGCCCTTGGATGCGACCATGGCGTACTTGCCGTCGGCCTCGACGCGCATGAGCGGCACGTAGCGCTTCTTGCCGGACTTCACCCCGGTGGTGGTGAACAGAACGATGGGGCGGTCGAGTACCTCGACGCCGTCGGTGGTTCCCTGCTCGAGAATGCGTTCGGTCTGCTCGCGTACCCAGTCGGTGGGGCTTAGTTCGGCTTCGGTTCCGGGGTTGTCAGTCACGGGCCGCACAACACCGAATGTGGCGTCGTTATTCCCGATCCGCCGATACCGGTACGACGACTTCGTTGCGTCGCCGGAAGGGGACCGTCCACGGCGGGTCGTAGAACCAGGCCTGCGGTTCGCCCAGGGCGTCGATCCCCGCGTCACGCAAGGCGTCGAGGAGCTCAGCCGACCGGGCCGCGACCGCGGCCTGGCCCCGGTCGCCGGTGAAGCGCAGCACCGCCACCGTCTCTGCGGGCACCTCCACCAGGCGCACCCTGTCGTCGTCGGGGACGGGCAGCGTGGACATGGTCCACTTCGACGGCATGAAGAACCGGATCACCCAGCCGTTCTCGTCGTCACCCGTGCGTGACACCGGGGCCGTCATCTCGATCTTGGTGCCGCGGGCCGACGACTGGCTGACGGGCGCCGTCATGGCGATCTTCTCGGAACCGGTGTTGCCGCCGAAGATGTAGCGGGCCACCCTCCGGAAGCCCTCGCTGCGGGCTTGCTCCTCGGGGGCCTCGACGGTCGTCTCGGCGGCAATGCGGGGACGGTACCTGCGAATCTCGAGTCCCCCGGCCAGCCTCTCGGTGTCATGAGGGGGTTCCTCGGTGCCTACCCGAATCCCCACGATCCCCAGCACGGACTCGGCGACCTGCGTCGCGGCGGTCACGAGCTGGTTCAGCGTCGGCGTCATCCGACGTTCGTACCCGGGCGGCGGGAACGGCAATCGCGCGGGCGCGTTTGAGACGTGCCGGGCGCGGGGATGTTCCTGCAACCAAGCTGATAGGAGGGTGGCCGTGAGTTTCACCAGTGCGTTGGACAAGACCTTGGAGTTCGTCCGCCCGGCGGGGGGACGACGCGTCGTCGCGAAACCGCACGTTCCTCTCTTGGCTCTGATGGCTCCGTCGAACACCGACACTGGTCGCGTCGTCGGCGGATCGGTGCTGCGGCGATGACGGCCGTGCCACCGGATCCCGATCCCGTCGAGACCCCGTCGGTCGGCAGTGTCCACGGCGTGGAGCCGGGCGAGACCCCGCCGGACTCCGGGTCGACGACGCAGTCGGCCAACCAGGATCCACCGCCGCGCAGCAGGATGACGCCGACCGGAGTGGCAGCCCTGATCGCCGTCGGGGTGATCTTCGCGATCTTCTTGGTCGTCGCGGTGGTCTACCTGCTGCAGGTGGCGGGCCTCATGGATCGCTGGTGACCGACCCTCACCAGGAGGCGGACCAGCCTCGATCCCTCCGCCGCTGACGCTGATCGGCAGGAGCCGACCTCGGGCCGCTGGCGGAAGGTAGGGCTTCCCAGCGGCGAGTGGTCGGGCTCCAGGTCCGGCCCAAAGACGTCCTGTCGGGGGACTTGGCCGGGACGCCGTAGTGTCGGGTTCGGTTGCCGCCGTTGCGTTTTGCGGCATACATTGCGGCGTCGGCCGCGGCGATCACGGTGGTGATCACCGTATACGCGTCCTCGCTGGCCGACACCGAGCGGTGAGGCGCGCAGGCGGTGCCGATGCTTGCCGTGATTGGAAAGGGCAGTGCCTCGACGGCTCTGCACAGGGCTTGGCCGACGGCGATGGGGTGGGTGTCGGCGCCGTCGACGGCCACCAGGAACTCCTCGCCTCCCACTCGGCCGATGATCGACCCGCGGGGCGCGTGATCGCGCAACGCCCGCCCGACCGCGGCCAGGGCAAGATCGCCGTGGGTGTGGCCGTGGGTGTCGTTGAGTCGCTTGAACTTGTCGAGGTCGATCATCGCGATCAGGAGGTCGCCGTCGCCGTCGTCGGCGGTGGCCAGCGCAGCGGTCCTCCGATAGAAAGCCCGGCGGTTGTACAACCCGGTGAGCGGATCGCGATCGGCCTTGAGCAGGTCGACGCCCAAGGTGTGGACGATGATCTGAACGCCGTAGGGGACGGCGATGTTGCCGATCAGCACCACCCCGTAGGCGCTCACCGCGCGGACGTATCCGTCGGTGACGACGAGCGCCGCGGCCGGCACGGCGGAGACAGCCATGACGACTCCCAGGTTCGCCACCATTAGCGCGGGGGTGTGGAAGAGCGCGATGTAGCCGGAGATCGTCGCAAACGCGGTGCAGCCCAGGAGGGCGGTGAGCGGATCGGTCTGAGCCAGTACCGCGCAGGCGATGCTGAAGCTGGTCGCCATCGAGAAGGCGACCGACTGATTCTTGGTCGGGAACCGGTGCAGCCACAGCAACGCTCCGGCCAACCCGCCGAGACCGGCCAGCACGCATAAGACGCGGTGGAACGTTCCAATTGGTGGCGCGGACCCAAAGAACATGCCAATCGGGACGATCGCCAGGCACGCCATGACCGCGACGAGCACGCCGCGCGTCATCGTCGCCATGCGGCGGACACGAAGGAACGCGCTGAGCCAATCGAAGTGGTCTGGCTGACGCCACCACCAACGAAGTGCCTTCACGGCTCGCTACCCCTACCCAGACCCGGACCGCAGCAACGCCGCATGTATTTGCCAAATCCGCGACGAAACGGGGTCTTGGTAACGTCCGGTAGCGATTGACTCTACCGGGATCGCCGGGTGTCCGATACATCAATATCGGTCGAACTCGGGTGGTGCAGGTCAGCCAGTGGGTTCCCCGGCGTCGTCGGACGACGTGTCGTCGGGCGCCGAGTCCTCGCGGCGATCGTCCGAGTCGTCACTCGATTCTTGCGAGTACGTCTTGCGGTGCTCGCGCGGCTCGTCCTCGTAGATTCCGCTACCTCGCGGCATGGCCACTCCGTTCTCCACGATGAGGTTCTTTCGAGATGGTGTTCCGAGTGTGCGCATTCCCGGGGCGGTGCGGATCAAACGGCTGGGCGGCCGTCACCGGGGCCGCCTTCGCCGAAGCCCCTCAGGATGGTCTCGAGATGGCGCCGCCATAGCTCGGCGCCATGGTGGGCCGGGTCGTTGCGTTCGGAGTGGACGACGCCGCGCAGCGCCCAGACGGCGGCGGTGACGTCGTCGGGAGTGACGTCGGCGCGGACCGCACCGGCGCGCTGCGCGCCGACAAGGAGTTCGGTGGACAGTCTGCGAAGGTCTTCGACGACGGGCTTGGGGGCGAGCTCGCCCCACACCGGGGCCGACAGGCCCGACTTTTGGGCGAGTTCGACGCCGACCGTCCGAAGGAACGTTTCGAGTCCGGTCTCCGGTGGCCCGCTGGCTGCGGTCGTCGCGACGTCGACCAAGCGGCCGAAGAACCCGCTGAGCACCGCGTGGACGAGGGCGTCCTTGTTGGCGAACCGTCGGTACAGCGTCGCGGGTCCGACACCGGCCGCCGTGGCGACGTCGTCGAGCGTCGCGCTGGGCCCGTGTTCGGCGAACACCGCCTCGGCAGCGTTGATCAATCGTTCTCGGTTGACGGCGGCGTCTCGACGCACGGCGGTCCACCCCCTGAGTCGTCCGGTGGGAAGCAAATCTAGCGCTGGCTCGTTACGGCTATGTGATAGTTCAACTATCACATAGCTGACCGACGATGTGGAGGAAGAACATGAGCAAGGTCTGGTTCATCACGGGCTCGTCGCGAGGATTCGGCCGCGAACTCGTCCGAGCCGCGCTCGAGGCTGGCGACGGTGTCGCGGCAACCGCACGCCGACCCGAGCAACTCGCAGATCTCGTCGAGACCTACGGGCAGCGCGTCCTGCCGTTGGCGCTCGACGTCACCGACCCGGTGCAGGCCACCTCGGCGTTGGCGGCGGCCCAGGAACGGTTCGGGCGCGTCGACGTCGTGGTCAACAACGCCGGCTACGCCAACGTCGCGCCCATCGAAACGGGTGATGACGCTGACTTTCGCGCCCAGTTCGAGACCAATTTCTGGGGCGTGTACCACGTCTCCAAGGCCGCGATACCCGTCCTCAGGGGACAGGGCGGCGGATTGATCGTGCAGTTCTCGTCGATGGGCGGTCGGGTCGGCGGGTCCGCCGGAATCGCGTCCTACCAGGCCGCGAAGTTCGCGCTCGACGGCTTCTCCCGAGTGCTGCAGGCCGAGACGGCGCCGTTCGGCGTCAGGGTCCTCGTCGTCGAACCCAGCGGCTTCGCGACCGACTGGGCCGGGTCGTCGATGGCGGTAGCCGACATTCCCGAGCGCTACGCAGACACCGTCGGAATGATGAACGCCATCCGTGAGAGTGACGCCGTGTCCGCCGGCGATCCGGCGCGCGCGGCACAGATCTTGGTTCGGCTGTCGCGCCGCGACGACCTGCCGTACCACCTGCCGCTCGGTGTGAACGCCGTCGAGGGCTCGATCCGTCAGGACGAACTGCTGCTGGAGACCGACCGGAAGTGGGCCGCGCTCGGCAGATCCGCCGACTTCGCCGAGCCGTACCCCGTCGAGTTTCCCGCCGAGGGGTGACCGACGCCTACGGTCCGCCCTTCCAGTGCTCGATGCGGTTGTGGTCGGGGGTGAAGCCGTGCTTGACGCCCCACAGCACTGCCTTGGTCCGGCTGTCGACGTCGATCTTGCGGTAGATGGTGCGGATGTAGGACTTGACGGTGTTGGGGCTCAGGTAGGTCAAGGTCGCCACCTCGGCGTTGCTCTTGCCCTGCGTGATGAGCGCCAGGATCTCCGACTCCCTGTCGCTCAACCCCTCACCGCGGCCAGGCCAGTCCAGGCCGACCGCGGTCTTCGTCCGCGCCGGCGCGTCGCTGACGACCAATTCGCCGGCGTGGACGGCCTCCAGCGCGGCGACGAGGTCCCGCGCCGGAAGTGTCTTCGACAGGTACCCGTGCGCCCCGTGCCGTTTGGCGCTCTCGATGAGGTCGGGATGAAAGTTCCACGTGTACACCACGACTCGGCGAGCGTGTGGATTCGCGACGAGCACGCCGATCTCGTGGTGGTCGGACTCCGGCTGGGCGAACGAGTCGTACAGGACAACGTCGACGTCGTCGCTGACGCCCATCGTGGCGTCGAGTTCGGCCACGACGATCCGGTCGCGGTAGTTGTCGAACATGTTGGCAACGCCCATCACCACCACGTCGTAGTCGTCGACCAGCGCAACGGTGATCGGACGCTTCGCAGATGACGACACATTGCCGACATTACCGCCCTAAGGGTGTATCCGGACCACCCCAAAGGGTCTTTCCTGGAGAGCGCCCCGCCACGGGAATGCGTTGCCGCTCAATCGAAGCTGGTCCGTCGCGACGGGTGTAGCCCCCGCAGCACCGGGTAAGGAAGCTGACGGTTCAACGGGAATCATCGAGCGGAGGAATGATGGCTAGTGGCGTTGCGACGGTGTGGATGCCCGTCGAAGACATGGGTCGGGCAGTGAAGTTCTACGGCGAGACCCTCGGTCTGAAGGTCAAGAGCGAGGGCGACGACTGGTCCGAGTTCGACGCCAACGGCGTGTCGATCGGACTCAACGGCCGCGAGGAAACCCACGGGGAGCACACCGGCGGGGCAGTGCTCACGCTGCAGCCCGACGGCACCCTGTACGACGAGCTCGTCCGCCTCACCGACGCGGGTGTGACGTTCGTCGGCGAAGTCAGTGAGCATCCGTGGGGTCGCATTGCGGCGTTCAAGGACTCCGAGGGCAACGACCTTCAGCTGTTCGAGCCGCCGTCGGAGTGACGTCGGCGCCCCGAGAGCCCCATTCCCGTTGGGAATGGGGCTCTTTGGTGGGAAGCGAGCTACGAGCGGATCGCGCTCTGCTTCTCCAGGAAGGCCGCGGTGTCGTAGAAGGTGCGAAACGCCTCGATCCGGTCACCGCCGGACTCGAGCACGCTGACCCCGTCGTAACTGAATGCCGAACCGTTGGTCAACGTGCCAGTCGACGTCCACTCCAGGAAGGCGATGCCGTCTCCGGTGACGACGTTGTGAAACGTCGAGTCGATCTCCCCGAATACGCGCCGGTACTGCTCCCAGAACGTGCGCGCACCGTCCTTGCCGCTCTGCCCGTGCGGCATGCCGGCCTTGTTGAGGGTGGCGTCGTCGGTGAACAGCGCCACCAGAGGTTCGACGTCGTCGCCTCCGTGCAGTTCGCCAAGGGCGTCCACGAACTTCCGTGTCAGATCATCCATGACGTGCCCTTACCCGGCACCCGTCGCGTCAACCGAAGATGTCGTCGACGTCAGAGTTTGCCGCGCAGCAGAAGGTTCCAGTAGATCTGCGGCAGGCCGTAACGGTCGAACGCCCACGCCGAACGCCGCGGTTTCACCGGGTCCAGGAACCGCGGCAGCGGCGAGGCGAGCGCACCGCTGCGGGTGAACTCACCGGCGATGAGGTGGTGCGCGTCGGTGGCGATGGGGGCCACGGTGTAGCCGTCGTATTCGGCGGTCGCGGCGGCACCGCCACGTGCGGCCACCATGTTGTCGACCAGGATTGCGATCTGGCGTCTCAGGGCGCCGCCTGACGGGTCGGTCTCGACGCTAGCCCCGTCCCCGACCCCCCACACGTTGGCGTGGGTGCGGTGCCGGAAGGTCTTCGGGTCGACGTCGGCGAGGCCGAGACCGTCGGAGGTCGCCAATCCGGAATCCACCAGCCACTGCGGCCCCCGAAACGGCGGAACCAGATGGAGCAGGTCGTAGGACAGCGGCCGCACCGTGCCGTCTCGCCGATCGGTCGCGGTGATGTGATGCTCGTCGGGGAACAGCCCGGTGACGGCGGTGTCGTACAGCACCCGAACGCCCAGCTCGCGTAGCTCGCGGCGGATCCTTACGTCGAGATCCGGTGCGTCGACGATCCTCGGGCGGTCGACCACCAACGTGATCTCCACCCCCGGCAGGCGGCCGGTGCGCTTCCAGTGGGCTGCGGCGAGGAACAGCGGTTTCACGGTCGTCCCCGTACAACTCACCGGCGGCCGGGGCACGGTGAACATCGCGTGACCACCAGCGGGTATGCGCTGCACCAGTTTCCACGTCTTCTCTGCCGCGTCAAGATAATTGCTGGTGACCGCGGGAGAGTCCATGGCCGCGGCGACGCCGGGAAGCGCGTCGGCGTCGGGAACCAGGCCGGTGGCCAGGACGAGGTCCCGGTACCGAAGGCTGCGCCCGGAGGCACACCGCACGACGCGTTCGACCGCGTCGACTGCGACCGCGTGATCGCGAACCCACGTGCACCTCGTCGGCGTCACCGACCGCTGCGTGCGTTCGGCGCTGCGCATGCTGGCCTGGCCGCCGCCGACATAGGACAGCAGTGGGCGGTAGGTGTGCACGGACTGCGGTTCGACCACCGTGACGTCGGCAATGCCTTGCCGAATCAGTCGCGCGGCGGCGCTGATCCCGGCGTTGCCGCCCCCGATGACGACGACGTCGGCGGAATCGTCGACGTCGGGGTGCGAGGCGGCCATCGAGGTGTCTTACCCGCAATGCCCTCGAACTAACGCGCGTCCGGTTGGCACAGCCGAAGATTCGTCGGTGATCCGATGATTGAACGCCGCGGGACGGGGCATGTTGCGAACACCGCCCCCAAAGATGCGACGGAGCACCACAGTGAGCACGATCTTCACCGATGAACTAGTCGACCGATCCCCGATCCACGTGCCGGCCGGTGTGTATCCGCCGCAGGAGGACTCGGCTCTCCTGGTCGACGCGCTGCGTACGTCTGGCCGAGCCGCCGGACGTCGTGTCGCAGATCTGTGTTCGGGCAGCGGCGTCGTCGCGCTGGCCGCCGCGGAGCAGGGCGCCGCATCGGTGGCGGCGTTCGAGATGAGCCCCGTCGCCGTGGCGTGTGCCAGGCGCAATGCCGCGGCCAGCGGCCTCGACGTCAAGGTCCACCGCGGATCCTGGACGCGCGCAGTCGAATTCGATCCGTTCGACGTCGTGACGTGCAACCCGCCCTATGTGCCGTTCGACGACGGCGCCGACGACGGGGAGGTCCCGGATGAAGCGGGCCCGTCGACGGCGTGGAACGCGGGCCGTGACGGTCGCCGGATCCTGGACCCCTTGTGCGAGCGCGCCCCGGAACTGTTGGTCGACGGTGGAACGATCTTCATCGTCCACTCGGAGTTCGCCGACGTCGACCGCACCGTCGACGGGTTGCGCGCGGCCGGGCTACGGGCCAAGGTGGTGGCGCAACGCTGGATTCCGTTTGGTCCGGTGCTGACGGCGCGGGCGCAGTGGCTGGAACGCATCGGGCTTCTCGAGGCGGGCAGGCGGCAGGAACGAATTGCCGTGGTTCGGGGCGACCGGTCCTGAATTTGGTTGTCTAGAGCGGCTTCACGTAACGACTACGCATCGCTGTCGATGACGCGTTGCGCGATGTCGGTCAGTTTGACGTTGCTCTCCTGGCTCAGCTGACGCATCATGTTGAAGGCGCGCACCGAGTCGACCTTGAACCGCTCCATGATGATGCCCTTGGCCTGACCGATGCGATCTCGGCTCAGCAGGGCGGCGTTGAGCTGGCTCTGCGTTTGCGTGGCGATGATGGCTGCGGCGGCATGGGCGGCCAGGATGCTGCCGACGGTCTCGGCGTTGGAATCCCACGTCGTCGGCTCGAATCCGAACAGGTTGAGTGCACCTGCGGTGCGCTCGGCGGTGTACAGCTTGAACGACAGCCCGCTGAGAACGCCGATCTCGACCACTGCCGGCGAGTATTGCGGCCAGCGCGTCTCCTGCCGGAAGTCGTCGGTGCGGACCACCGTGTCGGCCAGCGCGGCCTGAACGCACGGACCCTCCTGGAACGTCACCTGGAGGATGTCGAGCTGGTGGGGAAGTTCCGAGGTGGTGGCAATCGAACGAAATTTGCCTCCCCGTTCCAGCAGCAGAATGCCTGCTGTGTCCACTCCCGGAATGAGGTCTACGGCGGCGGCGGTGACTTCGTCGAGAATGGTGTCCAAGCTGGGCTTGGGCACCAAATTCCTCGACATCTCGGCCATCCGCACGGCGAGGTCGTGATTCGTCGGTTGGGACACATACGAGGATGCCCCCACCCCGAGCAGGTCAAACGGAACCGAGGTGAAGGGCTTCCGGACTGATCCGAGGGTTGCCGTGACCGTCGCGTGAGATCAGCCCCCGTTCTTCGAAGGCGTCGAGCCACCCCCGCATCGGCCACCATCCCCAGCGTCGGTGGAACGTGACGGCGTTGGTCACGATGTCCCGCAGGTGTTCGACCGGCGGATTGGAGATCGGATGGTGCTGGTGAAACGCGTGTGCGCCGCCCACCCATCGCAGTCCCACCGATGCGGCGGCCGCGCGTTGCGCGTAGTCGGTGTCCTCGCCGCCGTAGCCCGTGTAGTCGGTGCAGAAACCGCCGATGCGCTGCCACACCGACGTGGTGACTGCGAACGACAGCGACCAGAAGAGTTCGTAGTCCGCCCCTTCCTCGGTGACGCCGGCCGCCGGAGCTGGTCTGGCCGGATGGGGGTCGGCGAGGTTGGACAGGCGGTCGACGTCGTACCCGTCGGGGCCAGGGGGTGGCAGGTAGGTGACGGGTCCACAGAGCAGCGCATCCGCGTGCGCAGGATCGTGTGCCGCGGCGAGGTAGTGGGTGAGCATGGCGGGCGCGGGGATGCAGTCCACGTCCAAGAAGACGAGCAACTCGGCCCCATCGTCGATCGCCACCTGGGCGCCGAGATTGCGCGCCGCCGCCATCGGGATGCGTGCCGATGCCGTCCGCAGCGGCACGCCGAGCGTCCGGTCGTCGCGGCTGCGCGCCGTCTGGAGCGCGTGGTCGTCGTCGACTGCCACCACGACGTGGCGGTCGGCCCGAATATGGCTTCTTTCAACGCCTTCCAGCTGCCTTCGCAGGTGTGAGGCGCGACCGCGGACGGCCGTCACGATCGACGCCTTCACGACGCCACCCGTTCGATCAGCGCAGCGGCCCTGGCGGCCGCGTCCGCCGTGCGCCACCGTTCCCACACGTCCGAGCCAAGGGCCCGCGCGTCGTCGATGAGCCGCGGCCAGTCCGCCAGATCGGGCCATTGCGGTCGCACCACGGCTAGGCCGGCGCGTTCGAGGGCGTGTGCCATGGCCCGCTGTTCGGTGAACGGGCGCTCGGCGGCGATGATGATCGCCGGACGGCCTGCCGCGGCGATGTCGGCGACCGAACTCTGACCGGCCGAGGAGACCACCACGTCGGCGGTGCAGAGCTGCGGCCAGGGGTCCTCGACCCACGGGCCGCCTGCAACCCCCAGCGTCGACCACCGGAACTCGGGATGCGCGGTGGCGCAACGGTTCACGGTGTCGACGTCCAGGTCTGCTCCGCCAGAACCGTTGAGTACCAGGACGGCGGGGCGGCGATCCGGGGGGCTGGACGGGCGGGGACGGCCGTCGAAGCGGCTGATGCCGCCGACGTAGGTCGTCTTGGCCGAGTGCGGTGCGAGCCACGACGGCTCGTAGAGGCTCTCCGGCCATGCCGCGAGGATGTGCTCCGCTACCCGGTATGCCAGTTCGTGGGGTGCGTCGGTTCGCTCACCAGGCATCGCCACCACGACGACGGGCACGCCAAGCAGCCGTACCAACAGGGTCACCTCGACCGAAACATCGACGACCATCACCGTCGGTTGGTGCACCGAGACCCACTCGGCGATCATCGCCATCCTGTCCCGTAAACCCTTGTTGTGCAACGGTGCCCAGTGCAGCGCCCCGTTGGCGTCGGCGTCGGGGAAGCTCTCTCCGTCGTCGTCACGTGGCAGTAGAACCGTCTGCACTCCCGGCTGCGCCTCGATCGCCAGCGACGACAGCATCGTCACGGGCTCACGCAGACGTGCGCAGACGCTCGTCGCTCGGGAGAGATGCCCGCGACCGTGGTGATGCACGTAGTAGCCAATCATGGTCGGCAGAGTTCCGTTCGTCGATGAGGTTGCGGTAGATCGCGAGGTACCGCGTCACCATGGAGCGGGCGCTGCATCGCGCGACGGCGCTGTGCCGCACCGCTTCTCGCGACAGCCCGATCGCCTCGGGGATCGCAGCCGCCATGGCGGCGACGTCGCCGGGCGCGACGAGCCGCCCGCTCTGGGCGTCGATCACCTCGGGTATGCCGCCGCGCGCGAACGCGACGACGGGAGTGCCACACGTCGCCGACTCGGCGGCGACCAGGCAGTAGGGCTCGTCCCACAGCGGGGTCACCAGCGCGGCTGCCGCGCCGCCGACCAGCGACGCGAGCCGTTTTTGGTCGAGATGTCCCGCGTAGCAGACCTGGTCGCTGAGGTGGGGGGCGATTGCCTCGCGGAAGTACTCCGGGTTGCCGATGGGCCCGGCGAGCACGAGGCGACGTCCGGCCAGCGCTGCCGCCGCGATGGCGAGATGCGTGCCCTTCTCTGGCACCAGTCGGCCCGACCAGACCAGGTAGTCCCCGCCGGTGCCCGGTGGCCAGCACCCGGGGTCGACGCCGTTGGGCACCACGTGCATGCGGTCGGCGACGACGTGGCGCCAGTCATCGGCGGTGTAGCCGCTGACCGCCGCGAACGCGGAACCCGCGCCGCCGGTCGCTCCGATCGCCGACTCGAGCCACGGGATCGGCGGCGTGTGGAGCGTGGTCAGCATCGGCGTTGGCAAGCCGGGGGCTAGGCGGATCGGCACTTGGTGGAGGGCGTGGTTGTGGATGACGTCGAAGCGGTGGTTTCGCGGGTCGACGAGTTCACCCATCAGTTCGAGGTAGGCGTACTGGTTGGACTCCCACACCGCGCCGGGCAACGGGAAGGGGCGGTCGGCGGCAGCGCTGCGCGACAGTGGGCTGATGACGAGGCCGGGCAGGTCGGAGCCCACGTCGGACCCGGCCGAGGCAAATAGGGTGACCCGGTGCCCTTCCTCGGCGAGCGAGCGCGCCAAGTGCCAGACGTGGGCCTCCAGGCCACCGGAGAACGGCTGGCGGATGGGAAACCGGTTGTGCGCGATGAGGGCGATGTCCAAACACGACGTCATCACGACCACACGAACTCCTTCCGATGATGATCCACCGGTCGGACCACGCGGATGGCTACGTACCCGGTCCAACGCAGTTGTAACGTGCCAACCCGCATTGGCTCCGGTCGAGCTGACACGCCTAGTCCTCGACGAACGGTGGCCAGCTAGATTCGTCACTCATGGCCCTGTCCCCAGACATCGTCGGCATGACCTACGAGCATCCCGAGCCGTTCGTGGTCGGACGTGAAGAAGTCCGCCAGTATGCGGCGGCGGTGAAGAACCAGGACGCCGCCTACCACGACGAGGACGCCGCTCAGGCGCTTGGCCACGACGCGATCCTGGCTCCGCTGACGTTCATCTCGATCCTCGGATACCGAGCCCAGATGGCGTTCTTCGACCACGCGAACATCGTGATCACCGACGAGAAGCTCATCCAGGCCGAGCAGAGCCTGAAGATATTCCTTCCCATCAAGGCCGGGGACGTCCTGCGCTGCCGCATCCGCATCGACTCGCTGCGGCGGGCGTTCGGAGCGGACGTGCTCACGCTCAAGAGCTGGATCGTCAACCAGGACGGCGAGACCGTTCAAGAGGACTACACGACGATGGCGGGACGCACCGAGCCCGAGGCTTGAGCGCTCATTCGCCGGGGGCCGTGTTTTCCTGCTCCGCCCTGGGGTAAGACCTGAGGGTGGCAGACGACGTCGAACGGCAGCGGACGTGGAAGGAGTTCTCCTCGGCGGTCAACATGACGGCGTCGGAACTCGAGAAGTGGCTGATGAGCGACGAGTCGAAGTCGGTGGGGCAGAAGTCGGGCGGTGCGACAGAGTCGACGGGGCACGCGAGCGGTCGACACATCGTGAAGATCCTGGGGACGAAGAAGGCCGACCTCTCACTTGGGGACTACGAGCACATGCGGAAGGTGGTCGGCTACGTCAAACGCCATATCGCACAACGCCCGTCGGGTGAGGTGGACGACTCCGCCTGGCGTTTCTCGTTGATGAATTGGGGTCACGATCCAGTCAGGAAGAACTCTTGACTCATTCCAGACAACGTACTAAAACGGATGACGTGGGTGCTTCAGTCGAGTTTCAGCGACTGCTGCGAGAGGCGGCGCTGCGAGTAACGCGGCCACGGGTCGCCGTGCTCGGCGCCGTGTACGCAAACCCGCACGCCGACACCGAGACGATCACCCGCGCCACCCGCGCCCAGGTGCCCGACGTCTCCCACCAAACCGTCTACGACGCGTTGAGCGCACTCACCGCCGTCGGCCTGGTGCGCCGCATTCAGCCCGCGGGGTCGGTGGCGCGCTACGAGTCCCGCGTCGGCGACAACCACCATCATGTGGTGTGCCGATCGTGCGGCGCCGTCGCCGACGTCGACTGTGCCGTCGGCGAAGCGCCCTGCCTCGTCCCCGCCGACGGTGACGGCCACCTCGAAGGCTTCACGGTCGACGAGGCGGAAGTCATCTACTGGGGCTATTGTCCCGACTGCTCGAAGGTGAGCCAAGCTCGATCAGAGTCGTGAAACACAGCCCGTTTCGCCAACCCTGGAAGGAATGTCGTGTCAACCGATACATCCGATAGCCGCCCGCCCGCTCCCGCCTCCGGGACTCAGTCCAACAGCGAGAGCGAGAATCCGGCGATTCACTCTCCCGAACCCAAAGCGCATGCGCCACTGAGGAATCAGGACTGGTGGCCCGAGCAGGTCGACGTCGCGGTGCTGCATCGCCAGTCCGAGAAGGGCAACCCGCTCGGCGCGGACTTCGACTACGCCGAGGAGTTCGCGAAGCTCGACGTCGACGCGCTCAAGGCCGACGTCCTCTCGGTGATCACCACCTCGCAGGACTGGTGGCCCGCCGACTACGGCAGCTACGCCGGTCTGTTCATCCGGATGAGCTGGCACTCCGCGGGCACCTACCGCATCTTCGACGGACGCGGCGGCGGCGGCCAGGGCAGCCAGCGGTTCGCTCCGCTGAACAGCTGGCCAGACAACGCCAACCTCGACAAGGCCCGCCGGCTGCTGTGGCCGGTCAAGCAGAAGTACGGCAACAAGATCTCCTGGGCTGACCTGATCGTGTTCGCTGGCAACGTCGCACTGGAGTCGGCCGACTTCCAGACGTTCGGCTTCGGCTTCGGCCGCGAGGACATCTGGGAGCCGGAGGAGATCCTGTTCGGCCAGGAGGACACCTGGCTGGGCACCAACAAGCGGTACTCCGGCGAGCGTCAGCTGGAGGAGCCGTACGGCGCCACCACCATGGGCCTGATCTACGTCAATCCCGAAGGCCCAGAAGGCAAGCCGGATCCGTTGGCAGCCGCCCACGACATCCGCGAGACCTTTGGCCGGATGGCCATGAACGACGAGGAGACCGCCGCGCTGATCGTCGGCGGCCACACCCTCGGCAAGACGCACGGTGCCGGTGACGCCGAGTTGGTCGGTCCCGAGCCCGAGGGCGCGCCCATCGAGCAGCAGGGCCTCGGCTGGAAGTGCGCCTACGCCTCCGGCAAGGGCGGCGACACCATCACCAGCGGGCTCGAGGTGGTGTGGACACCCACCCCGACCAAGTGGAGCAACGCCTACCTCGAGCTGCTCTACGGCCACGAGTGGGAGCTGACCAAGAGTCCCGCCGGCGCATGGCAATTCGAGGCCAAGGACGCCGAGGACATCATCCCCGACCCCTTCGACTCCACCAAGAAGCGCAAGCCCACGATGCTGGTCACCGACGTCTCGATGAGGGTCGACCCCGTCTACGGCCCGATCACCCGGCGGTGGCTCGACCACCCCGAGGAGCTCAACGAGGCGTTCGCCAAGGCCTGGTACAAGCTGCTGCACCGTGACATGGGACCCGTCACCCGCTACCTCGGACCGTGGGTGGCCGAGCCGCAGCTGTGGCAGGATCCCGTCCCCGCGGTCGACCACGCGCTGGTCGACGAGAACGACGTCGCCTCGCTCAAGGCCGCAGTGCTGAACGCCGGCATCGGGATACCGCAGCTGATCAAGACGGCGTGGTCGGCGGCGTCGAGCTTCCGCAGCACCGACAAGCGCGGCGGTGCCAACGGCGCGCGGCTTCGCCTTGAGCCGCAGCGCAATTGGGAGGTCAACGAGCCCTCCGAACTGGCCTCGGTGCTCCCCGCGCTCGAGAAGATCCAGCAGGACTTCAACGCCTCGGCGACCGGAGGCAAGAAGGTGTCGCTCGCCGACCTCATCGTGCTGGCCGGCTCCGCGGCGGTGGAGAAGGCCGCCAAGGACGCGGGCTACGAGATCGACGTGCACTTCGCGCCCGGTCGCACCGACACCACCCAGGCCGAGACCGACGTGGAGTCCTTCGCGGTACTCGAACCGCGGGTCGACGGGTTCCGAAACTACATTCGGCCCGGCGAGAAGACGGCGGTGGAGAAGCTCCTGGTCGAGAAGGCGTACTTCCTCGACCTCACCGCTCCCGAGATGACGGTGCTCATCGGCGGCCTTCGTGCGCTCGGTGCCAATCACGGTGGCAACAAGCACGGCGTATTCACCGACCGGACGGGCGTGCTGAGCAACGACTTCTTCATCAACCTGCTCGACATGGGGACGTCGTGGAAGCCGTCGCAGACCAGCGAGAACGTCTACGAGGGCACCGACCGCGTCACCGGTGAGCTGAAGTGGACGGCCACCGCCAACGACCTGGTGTTCGGGTCGAACTCGGTGTTGCGCGCCGTCGCCGAGGTCTACGCGCAGGACGACAACCGGGAGCGGTTCGTCGAGGACTTCGTCGCAGCCTGGGTGAAGGTGATGAACCTCGATCGGTTCGACCTGCACTGATCGTGTCTCGCGTGCCGGGCCGGATCCTTCGGGGTCCGGCCCGGTTCGTCGAGTTCTACAGTGAGGCATGAATTTCGAGGAGTACCGCGGCTACGACGCGACCGGCCTTGCCCACCTCGTCGCCAACGGGGAGGTGTCGGCGGCCGAGTTGCTCGAGCTGGCGCGTGCCAGGGCAGCGGTGGTCAACCCGCGGATCAACGCGATCGTCCGCGACGTACCGGCAACGCCGACAAGCGATCTCGTCGGCCCGTTCGCCGGGGTCCCGTTCCTCGTCAAGGACCTGGCCCAGGACTATGCAGGCCTGCCGACCTCGTCGGGGTCGCGTTCGCTCAAGTCGACTCCCGTTGCGCAGCACGCGACGATCGTCCAGCGGTGGATCGACGCCGGGCTGGTCATCTTCGGCAAGACCAACACCCCCGAGTTCGGCGCCAAGGGCGTCACCGAGCCCGCCGCGTGGGGGCCTGCGCGCAATCCATGGGACCTGGGGCGGACGCCCGGCGGATCCTCCGGCGGGTCCGCCGCCGCGGTGGCCGCGGGCATCGTGCCGTGTGCGGGCGCCAACGACGGCGGAGGGTCGATCCGCATTCCGGCGGCCTGCTGCGGGCTCGTCGGCTTGAAACCTGGTCGGGGACTGACCCCTTCGGGTCCTGCGAGCAGTGAGCCGATGCACGGTGCGGCCGTGCAGGGCGTGGTCTCCCGCACGGTCCGGGACACCGCAGGGATGCTCGACGTCATCAGCGGCGGCGAGCCGTCCGGACCCTACGTGCCAGGACTGCCGGACTCGCCGTTCGCGCGGTGCGTCGGCGAAGACCCGGGTCGGCTGCGGATCGGCGTGCACGTTCCGTCGTCGATCAATCCGTCGCCGGACGCCGAGGCATTCGCGGCGGTCGACGCCACCGTCCGCGCCCTGACCGACCTCGGCCACGACGTCGTCGAGCTGACGACGGCGCCGTACGACGACGCGGTATTGGCCAGGGACTTCCTACTCACCTGGTTCGTTCACGTCGCGTGGGACGTCGCCGAGGCCAAGCGGCTGACGGGTGCGGGTGACGAATCCTTCGAGCGGGACACGCTCATCATGGCGGCCCTCGGCCGCGCGACCGGCGGCGTCGACTACGTGGCCGCCGTCGAACGACGGCACCAGCACACGCGCCGGCTGACGGACTTCTTTGACACCCATGACCTGCTGCTGACGCCCACCCTGGCGACCCCTCCGCCCAGGATCGGGGAATTCGACCTTCCGGTGGCGCTGCAGCGCAGCGCCGACGTGCTGATCAAGACGCGCACCGCCCGGCTGTTGCGCTACACCAAGATCGTCGATGACATGGTGGACAAGAACCTCGGTTGGGTGCCCTACACGCAGCTCGCGAATCTCACTGGGCGACCGGCTATTTCACTGCCGCTGCACCAGACGGCCGACGGGCTGCCGTTGGGCGTCCAGTTCGTCGCGCCCCTGGCGGGTGAGGCGCTGCTGATCCGGTTGGCCGCCCAACTCGAAGAGGCACTGCCGTGGGCCGATCGCGTGGCACCCGCGGTGTGATAGACACGGCGCTATGTCAGCGTCGCGCGTGACCGGCGATCGCCTGCTGGTGCCGGGGGAGACGTGCTGGCGCCTCGAGCGTGCCGAGCAGTTCGCCTTCATCGTGGATGCGGCCGACTACTTTCGCCACACCAAGGCGGCGATGCTGCGCGCCAAGCACCGCATCCTGCTCATCGGGTGGGACTTCGACGCCAGGACGGTGTTCGAACCCGGCGGCAAGACCCTGCCCGGGTACAACGAGCTGGGGCCGTTCCTTCGGTCGCTGGTCCGCAAGCGGTCCTCGCTCGAGGTGCACATCCTGCGATCCAATCTGAGGTTGCTGCCCGCCTTCGAGGGGCTGTGGACTGGTGTCACCCCCGTCTCGGTGATGAACCGCTTCAGCAGCGAGCGCATGCACTTCGCCATCGACGGGGCGCACCCCACGGGCGCCGTCCACCACCAGAAGATCGTCGTCGTCGACGACACCGTCGCCTTCTGCGGTGGCATCGACTTCACCGTCGACCGGTGGGACACCCCTGAGCACCTCGACGAGAACAGACTGCGGCGCGCGCTCGGGGAGCCACACGGGCCCCGTCACGAGGTGGCGGCCGCGGTGAACGGCGCCGCGGCGCAGGCGCTCGGCGACGTCGCCCGCGACCGCTGGTTCGCCGCGACCGGACAATCCCTCGAGCCGATCGAGTCGACCAGGGACGTCTGGCCCGACGCACTGGCGCCCACGCTGCGTGACGTCGACGTCGCCATCGCGCGCACCATGCCCCGGCTCGGCGACGGTGACGAGATACGCGAGGTGGAGGCGCTGAACCTCGCAGGGATGGCGGCCGCGCGCGAGACCATCTATCTGGAGAACCAGTACCTCGCCTCGCGGACGCTGGTCGACGCCCTCGCGGCGCGGCTGCGGGAGCAGGCCGGTCCGGAGATCGTGATCGTGATCCCACGCAAGTCCGAGAGCCCGCTCGAGGAGCGCTCGATGGACAGCGCCCGCTACCGCATGCTGAAGAGGTTGTGGGCGGCCGACCTACACGACCGGCTCGGGGTGTACTGGCCGGTGACCGACGGTGGCACCCCCGTGTACGTGCACGCCAAGGTCATGGCGGTCGACGACCGGCTCTTCCGCGTCGGCTCGTCGAATCTCAACAACCGCTCGCTGGGTTTCGACAGCGAATGTGACGTGGCGGTGGAAGCGGTTGGCCCCGACGCAGCGGACGTCGCCCGGACGATCGTGACGCTGCGCAACGCGCTCGTCTGCGAGCACCTCGGCGTCGAGGTCGAGGAGTTCGAGCGGGAACACGCCGAACGGGGATCCTTCCTCGCGGCCGTCGAGGCGCTGCGCGGCGAGGGCCGCACTCTGCTGCGGTTCACTCCCGAGACGGTTGCCGACGAACGCAGTCTGTGGGCGGAGAACGACCTAATGGATCCCGACCGGGTACCCGAGTCCTTCGCCAGGAGCGTGGCGAGGTGGCTCGGCGGCTTCGTCGACTGACTGGGTCCACGGGTCGGCAGGCACCATGGACGGCATGACGACCCCACCCTCGGCCCGGCTGTCCATCGAGGAGAAGGCGTCGCTGCTCAGCGGCGCCGACTTTTGGCACACCGCAGCGCTCGCGGGTCATGGCGTTCCCTCGATCATGCTCACCGACGGCCCGCATGGCCTTCGCAAGCAGCGTGGGTCGGGCGATCATCTGGGTCTCGGCGACAGCGTGCCCGCCACCTGCTTCCCGCCCGCCGTCGCCATGGGCTCGTCGTGGGACGTCGACCTCGTCCGGCGCGTCGGCGAGGCGATCGGCACCGAGGCGGCCGTCGAGAACGTCGCCGTGGTGCTCGGCCCCGGCGTCAACATCAAGCGATCGCCGTTGTGCGGGCGCAACTTCGAATACTTCTCGGAGGACCCCGTCGTCGCCGGGGTGCTCGGCGCGGCCATGGTCGACGGCATCCAGAGTCGCGGCGTCGGCGCGTCGCTCAAGCACTTCGCGGCCAACAACCAGGAGACCGACCGGATGCGGGTCAGCGCCGACGTCGACCCGCGGCCGCTGCGCGAGATCTATCTGCGTGCCTTTCAACGCGTCGTCGAGGACGCCCGCCCGTGGACGGTGATGTGCTCCTACAACCGCGTCAACGGCGTGTACGCCTCGGAGGACCGGTGGCTGCTGACCACGGTGCTGCGCGAGGAGTGGGGTTTCGACGGGGTGGTGGTTTCGGACTGGGGCGCGGTCGACGACCGCGTCCGGGCGCTGGCCGCGGGTCTGGATCTGGAGATGCCGGGGTCACGCGGCACCACGAACGCCCAATTGGTGGCGGCGGTCGCCGACGGATCGCTGGCCGCGGACGTGGTCGACGTCGCGGCCGGCCGGGTGCTGGCGCTGGTCGGACGCACGCGGGCCGGTGTGGGGAATCCGGCGACCCTGGACGTCGACGCCCACCACGCCCTGGCGCGGGAGGCGGCGGGGCGTTCCATCGTCCTGTTGAAGAACGACGGCGGCCTGCTACCGCTGGCAAAGGACGCCGACATCGCGGTGATCGGCGCCTTCGCCGCCGAACCGCGCTATCAGGGCGCCGGCTCGTCGATGATCAGCCCTACCCGACTCGACAACGCACTCGACGAAATACGTTCGCTGGCAACCGGACCGGTGACCTACGCCGGCGGTTTCAGCACCGCGGTCGACGTCTCGGAGGCCGAGGCGGCGAGCTTGCGGGACGAGGCGGCGGCCGCGGCATCCGGTGCCGACGTGGCCGTCGTCTTCCTTGGTCTGCCCGCCCGGTTGGAGTCCGAGGGCTACGACCGCGACGACGTCGACCTGCCCGCCGCGCAGCTGGCCGTCCTTCAGGCCGTCGTCGACGCCAACCCCAACGTGGTCGTCGTGCTGTCCAACGGCGGTGTCGTCGCCCTGCCCTTCGCCGCCAATGTGCCTGCGATTCTCGAGGGGTGGCTGCTAGGTCAGGCGGGCGGCGGGGCCACCGCCGACGTCCTCTTCGGTGTGGTCAACCCGTCGGCCAAGCTGACGGAGACCGTTCCGCTGCGGTTCGCCGACAGCCCCGCATACCTCGACTTCCCCAGCGAGTTCTCCCACGTGCGCTACGGCGAGGGTTTGTTCGTGGGCTACCGCTGGTATGACGCCCGTGATCTCGACGTCGCCTATCCCTTCGGTCACGGGTTGTCCTACACCACCTTTGAGTACGGGCCGGCGTCCGCGTCGACCCTGGCAGGAGGGGACGTCGAGGTCCGAGTCGAGGTGACCAACACCGGTTCGGTGGCCGGCCGCGAGATCGTCCAGGTGTACTCGTCGCTGCCCGCGGCCGTCACGCAGCGCCCGCCGCGCGAGCTGAAGGCGTTTGCCTCCGTCGCACTCGATGCGGGCGAGACGCGTGAGGTGACCCTGCGGGTTCGGCGAAAGGACCTGGCGTACTGGGACGTTCGCGTCGACTCCTGGATCGTCGAGGGCGGCACCTACACCCTCGAGGTCGCCGCCTCCAGCCGCGACGTCCGCGCGACGGTGCCGGTCGAGGTCGCCCTCGACCCCGTCACCCTGCCGCTGTCGCGCACGTCGTCGGTCGGCGAGGTGATGGCCGACCCCGTCGCCGGCCCCATCCTGCAGGCCGCCGTCGCCGAGATGATGGGCGGCGCACCGGATGCCGCGAGTGTGATGCCCGACGGCGTCAATCTCCAGAAGATGCTCGACTCGTTCCCCATCGGCCGGGTCGGAATGTTCGCTGCCGACGTCGACCCCGCCATGGTTGACGCGCTCCTCGCGGCGGGGCAGTCCGATCAGACCAGGGGGGAAGACGCCAACGGTTAGGCCAGCCGTACCTTCGGTTTATGAAGCGCGTCCGCGGGCAACCCGCAGTCACCGCGACGTAGCAGGGCCTACCTGCGCAAGCCCCGATGCGGTTCGATGAAGGAGATGGTTCCATGGCGATCAACGACGACGACATCACGACGACCGGCGCCGGCGGCGAGGGTCCAGCCGACGGTGGCTCCAACCCCGGTGGACATGACGGTGGTGCGGACGGCAGTGCCGGCGGTGAGGGTCCGGCCGACGGTGGTTCGAACCCCGATGGCCATGACGGTGGTGCGGACGGCAGCGCCGGCGGCGAGGGTCCGGCCGACGGTGGCTCGAACCCCGATGGTCACGACGGCGGCGCGGACGGCACTGCCTGATCCAGCACCATGCTGAACCGTTGCATCGGCACCGACCCCCAGACGTTCGCCCGCGAACACTGGGGGCGGTTGCCGTTGCTCACCCGCGCGGCTGATCTGCCCCGCGACTTCGACGACCTGATGTCGACCACCGACGTCGACGAGCTGCTCTCCGAGCGCGGCGTGCGGGCCCCGTTCATCCGGGTGGCCAAGGAAGGCGGGCTGGTGGCGCGGGACGCCTACCTGGGTCCGGCCGGCTTCGGCGCTGAGATGCCCGACCAGGTCGACTCGGCCAAGGTGCTCGCCCAATTCGCTTCCGGCGCAACGATAGTGCTGCAGGGTCTGCACCGGCTGTGGCCGCCGATCATCGACTTCGTCAGAGGCATGGTCGACGACCTTGGTCATCCCGTGCAGGCCAACGCCTACGTGACGCCGCCGCAGAACCGCGGGTTCGACCCGCACTACGACGTCCACGACGTCTTCGTCCTGCAGACCGCGGGCACCAAGCACTGGACCGTCCACGAACCGGTCCACGTCGACCCCCTGGCGTCGCAACCGTGGACCGATCATCGGGACGCCATCGCGGAACGAGTCCGGGACGAACCCGTCGTCGACGCCGTGCTCAACCCCGGCGACGCGCTCTATCTGCCCCGCGGCTGGATTCACTCGGCTCGCGCGCTTGGCGACACGTCGGTGCACCTGACGATCGGCGTCGCCCCCTTCACCGGGATGGACGTGGTGCGCGCGGTCGTCGACCAGTTGGAGGGCGTTGCCGACTTCCGGAGGTCGCTTCCCGCGGCCGTCGACGTCACCGACCAGAGCGAGATGGCCGCAACCGCCACCAAGCTCGTCGCCGAGCTGACCGATCGGCTGCGCGACCACGTCTCCGAGCTTGGCGAGGACGCCGCGACCAGGTTGCGGTCGCGATTCGCCGACCGGACTCGGCCCGCCGCGGTCCGCCCGCTTGCCTCGTTGGCGGCGGCGGAACGGGCGGCCACCATCGCGGTCCGCTGGCGTCACGGTCTGGTCGCCACGGTTCGTCGTCACGACGGGCGGGTGCACCTGGTTCTGGCGGACCGCACCATCAGCCTGCCCGACGTCTGCGCCGACGCGATCGCCGCGTTGCACGCCGGACTGGTCGCCGATGCCGGTGCGCTGCCCGGGTTGGACGCGGCCGACGGGGAAGTGGTAATCCGTCGACTGCTTCGCGAGGCGGTCGTCGTGCCGGCCGGCGGATGACGCTTCCTGCCGACTGGAAGCCCTGCAGCGACATGTCGCGGGAGCGCGTCGACCCCATGTACGGGACGGCGTCGGCCGGGTCGGCGTGGTTGATGCTCGAATTGTGTGGCGCCTGGGGACCTTCGGCGTTCATGGACTCGCCGTCGGTGGTCGACCCCGGGCTGGGACGGGCAATCGTCCGCAGGGCGGAGCAGGCGGGCATGCGGATCGCGGCGATCCGGCGGCCGGGCCGCCGGCCTACGACGCGGCGTTGGCGCTGGTTCGTCGCCCGTTCTCAGCTCGGTGCCGAAGCACTGTTCCACGGTGAGGTGGACGGTCCGGACGGGTACCTGCAGCTGGCGCTCGACGGGTCCGACGGGCGCGCGGCCGATGGCCCGTTGGTCGCCGTGTGTGCGCACGGGCGACACGACCAGTGCTGCGCCGTCCGGGGCCGAGGCGCGGCGGCAGCGATCGCGGCCCAGTACCCCGAATTCACCTGGGAGTGCTCGCATTTGGGCGGTGACAGGTTCGCGGCCACGATGCTGATTCTGCCCGAAGGCCTGTGCTACGGCCGCGTCGAGTCGGCGGACGCCGCCCACCTGGTGACGCTGTACTCGGAGGGGCGGGTGGACAACGGCCTGCTGCGCGGTCGGACGTCGCTGCCGCACGTGGTGCAGGCAGCTCAGTACTTCGCCCGCGAGACCTACGGTGACGACCGCGTGCAGGCCTGGGCGCCGGTGCGGTTGGAGCCTGGGGACGGCGCGACGCGAGTGGTGCTCGCCGCCGATTCGGGCCCGGTCGAGGTCGTCGTCGGCGAGCAGCTGTCCGAACCGCTGCTGTCTCAGTGCAGCGCAACGATTCCCGGGCGGGTACGCACCTTCACGTTGGAGTCGACGACGCGGGAGTGACGGCGGCCCGCCACCGCGGGGGTTTAGAGCGGGGTCGTGTCGCCGTACGTCGCGGACTGCCACAGCGGTGTGGCCGCGCCCTCGTGGCGCCACTGCGCCTGGATGTACCAGTCGACGGGTCCGTAGGGGCCACCCTGGACGCTGATGTCGGAGCCCACGTCGTCGCGACCGCTGACGTAGGTGACGTTCTCGATGTGGACGCCTTGGCCGGCGATGTCCTGAGCCGGGTTCCCGCCACTGAGTTCGACTGCCCAAAAGGACGTTCCGACATGGTCGTCCATGGTCACCGCGATGTTCGCGATGTCGAGGTCGTAGACCTGCAGGATCTGGACGCCGAAGCCCGGCCCCGTGCCCCGTCCTGGCAGATTCGCCGTGATGTTCTCGAAGGAGGCGTCTTTGACGCGATACAGCACGACGGCGGCACCGTCCGCGCCGCTGGACGTCACGTCCCCGAACACAACCCCGGCGATGTCCTGGATGAGGATTCGTCCGGGACCCTCGAGCACCAGGTCGTCGATGGTCAGATTCGACGACGGCAGGTCGGCGACGTGGAGTGCGCCGCGGATCGCGCCCGCGCCGGTGACGACGATGTCACTGGGGTGATCGGCGACGAGTCGTAGGCCGTCGACCGCGGAATCGCGTAGCGATGCCAACAGTATTCCGCCGTTGCCGCCGCCGGTCGGCATGCTGGCGGCCAGACTCTCGGCGTCGATGTTGCGCAGCGTAATGCCGGCGAACTTGCTGGTCGTCACCGCGGGGGTCTCGACGGCGATCGACCAGTTCTTCGAACCGCGGATGACGACGTCGGTGAATGACGAGCCTGCGAAGTCCCACCACATGGAGTTCTGGGTGCCGTCGATGTTGTTGGTGGCCAACACGATTCCGGTCTGGGTGCCGTCAATCGTCACGTTCGAGAAGTGGATGTCGCGCGAGGCGATACTGGTCCAGTCGCCGGGGCCGGCCGCGATGGCCGAGTTGAGCTGGATACCAAAGTCCTTGCCGGTCACCGTGACGTCGTCGATGCTGATGTCGTAGCTGCCCTGGACTCGGACGCCGCTGGCGCGGCCGCCGGTGACCGTGATGTGGGAGGCGACCGAACCGCCGTTGTTCCATTCGCCCAGTCCGGGCAGGCTGAACGGACCGTCTCCCGGGCCGTAGGTCCACGGCTGACTCGGGTCGTAGTACGTCACGAAGGCCAGACCGTCGTCGCCGGTGTTCTGCGCGACGAGCCCGTCGACCGTGACCCGGCGGTTCGCGTTGAAGTGCAGTCCGTCGGCCAGCGTGCCGATGGCGGTGAAGTTCGTGACGGTCACGTCGGACGCTCCCATGACGACCGCCCCGGCCTGCGGTGCGTTGACCACGCGGCCGTTGACGATCGACACGAACTGCACGGTGCCGGTCGAGCCGGTCCATCCCGCAGGGGGCGGCGAGTCGGATGGCCAGCCGAGCACCGAGATGCCGTCGCCGAAGCTCCGTTCAGACGGCCGGGTGACCCATTCGACGGTGGGATTGATGATCGCCACGTGAGAGGCCGACCCCTCGACCCGGATGCCATGGCTGGTGCCGTGTCCGGCGGCGTCCAGGTTGTCCATCAGCAGGCGGGCACCGGGGGCGAACTCGACCGTCACGTTCGACAGGCCCTGGAGCAGGACGGCTGCGTTGCCCGCGGGGTGCTGTTGGGCGAACCGGTAGTCCCCCTCGGGGAAGTACAGCCGCTCACCAGACGACAGTGCTGCCTGGGCGGCCTTGATGGCGGCCGAGTCGTCGGTGATCCCGTCACCGACTGCGCCGTAGTCCTTGACGTTGACGGTGGTGACGGGCGCGGTGGTGGCGGCCGCCGCGGACGTCGTCGACTGATCGCCGGTAGGGGAGACCGGCGAGACGCCGAGTTGGCGGCGCACCCAGGCCAGGACCGCCCACAGTGACGGGGATTCGACGGGTCCGGGCGCATCGGTCGCGCCGATTGCGCTCAGCAAGGTTGCGACGATGCCGGCGACCTGCGTCGGAACTCGTTGTTGCACAACGGGTGCAGCCGTCGCGGCGACGGGCGTGGGCGTCTTCGACTCCGGGCTGGCGACCACCGGTTGGGCAGTCGTCACGATCTCGACCGGTCTCGGCTCCGATTCGGTCGGGTGTTTGGTGCTCGTGCTCGAACCGACGGTGGCCGCGGGGACGTCGGCGTCGGTAGCGGTGGGCTCGTGCGGCACCGGTGGCGGAGTCGACTCGGCGGCGGTCGACCCGTGGTCGGCCGCACCCTTCGTGCCGCCCGTGGGCTTCGTCGCCGCTGGTTCGGGTTCGGCGGGGACCTCATCCGGAGCGTCCACGTCCACGTCCACGTCCGTGTCCGTGTCAGTGTCCGTCGGATCGTCGGTATCCGATCCGACGGGGTCGTCGGACCCGGGGTGGTCCTTCACCGGGTCGGTAGTCGGTCCGGTTGCGGTGGGGGTGTCGGACGGGCCGCTGCCGCCGCCCGCGGAGTCCGCGGCCGAAGTACCTTGTGAGGGCATGGTTTTGGGCGGCGACTTATGCGGCGAGGTCTTCGACGGCGCGTTCGACGACGGAGCCTTCGCCGGCGAGGTCTTCGTCGACGGGGGATCGGCCGAGGGCGACGATGCGCTGGGCCCGGGCGCATCCGATGCCGACGGCTCCGCAGTGCTGATGCCGGGACCGGTCACGAGTGCCAGTCCGATGCCCGCCGCGGCCACTATCCCGCTCATGCCGGATGCGCGCTTGTCCATCGGACATGCCCCCCTTTTGACGCATATGACAATTCAGTCGTCGTCGTCACCATATCCCGCCGCGACGGCCGCCGACGCGCCTTGGGTTTCGTGGTGGTCGCAGGCGAGCAGCTGTCCGGAAAGGTTGGTCTCAGGCCGGCCCAAGGATTTCCGGGCGGGTGCGCACCTTCACGTCGACGTCGACGACGCGGGGCTGAGCACGGCGGCCTCCCACCTGGCCCGCCGCTGCTCGTCGGTCTGCTCCCACCACGGCGGCGTGCCCCGCTCGCCTAGCGCAACCTTGGTGGCCTGCACGCCAGCGCGGGCGGCCCGTTCCTCGTCGGTTCCCTTGGTGCGGCGCACTTCTCTGCGCCACGCCATCAGGATCTTGGTGAGCTCGGCCCGGCGCTCCTCGGGGATCGCGGGATCGGTCGCGCGCCACCGGCGCCCGTTGATGACGAAGTAGTGGCCGTCCTCGGTGACCGCCGGTTGGTTCACCCAATCGAGTCTAGGACTCAGCCGCGGCGGTTGGCCCAACCGTCGTCGCCGTAGGCGAAGAGTTGCAATGCCCTGTCCCAGGACCGGGCCCGGGACCGGTCGAGCGCCTTGCGGACGGCCAGCCCGACCAGTCCGCAGAAGACCACCGCGAGCAGCCAGACCGACCAGCCTGCGCTGGTGGCGTTGACCGAGGCGTCGGCCGGTCGAAGGGGTGCGCCGACGACCTTGCCCGCATCGTCGAGCCAGACGGTGATCGGCGCGCCGGCGGCGAGGGACCCTGGGCTGGCGATGCGTTCGGTTCGTTCGCGGCCGCCCTCAATCCACTTGGCGTCGACGTAGAGGGGCGTGCCGAAGTCGGTCGGGGTGTCGGTGGCGGTCACCGCGTGGGCCTGCACGGAGTGGCGGGTCTGCACTTCCTGGTCGACGAACTGCATCGTCGATTCGTAGGCCCGGTCGGCGACGTGCATCGCGACGGGGATGGCCAGCAGGGTCATCAGGAACAGCGCCAAGAACGTCAGTGCTTCGAGTCGGTCGCTGGCGCGGGTGAGTGGATTGCGCTGCAACGCGCGAACGTTCCAGCGGAAGTGCTGAGCAAACGATTGGGCGCTCATCGGCGTGGTCCAAGTCGAAGTTCGGCAGTTCTCGTCAACACCTCATCCATGGTGACACCGGTGCCTGGAGCTGCCAAGTTTTACGGCGTCAGGGCGATGAGCATCACAGCAGGTGAGTGGCGGGCGCCACCGTTGCGCCCAAATTGACGGGGATGTGACGGGGGCCACCGCGATGGGTCGACACCCTGCCCAGCAAACCCCGTCGGGTCACGTTGTCTCGGGGGTCTCCCCGGTGACCTGGAAGACGATGCGGCGCCCGATCTGAGCGGCGTGGTCGGCGAAGCGCTCGTAGAAGCGTCCGAGCAGGGTGATGTCGACCGCGGCCGCCACCCCGTAGCTCCACCGGTCGTCCATCATCATGGAGAAGAGGTGCCGGTGGAGTTGGTCCATGGCGTCGTCGTCGCGACCGATCTGGGCGGCCTGCTCGGGGTCGCGGGACAACACGACGTCCTTCGCGTTGTTGCCGAGGTCGACGGCGATGCGGCCCATTTCGGCGAAGTACCCGTTGACCTCCTCGGGGACCGCGTAATCCGGGTGCCGGCGGCGGGCGATCTTCGCGACGTGCAACGCCAGCCCGCCCATCCGTTCGGCGTCGGCCACGTTCTGCATCGAGCTCACCACCACGCGCAAGTCACCGGCGACGGGCGCCTGCAGGGCCAGCAGAAGCAGCGAGGCTTCCTCGGCCTGGGCCTGCATGTGGGTCAGGTGGTCGTGGTCGGTGATGACGTGTTCGGCGAGCGGCAGGTCGGCTTGCAACAGGGCCTGGGTAGCCCGTTCCATCGCCAGACCGGCGAGGCCGCACATCTGACTCAACGTCTCTATGAGGGAGTTGAGCTCGCCGTGGAAGTCGTTCCGCATGGTCCATGTACTACCGGACGCGACGCCGGCCCACCCGGGTGGGGCGCATATCACCGCGCCGACCGCACGCATGATGAACGCGAACGGTGAGCAGGGCCGTCAACATGCGTGCACTCGGCGGGGCAGGCCGTTATCGTCGCCGGATGAGTGAATCGGCCGCGTCACCGAGCACACCGTCCGGCCCCACCCTCGCGCCGACGAGCACCCGGCGGGCGGTGCTCAACACCATGAAGGGCTCGGCGGGAAACCTCGTCGAGTGGTACGACGTCTACGTCTACACGGTGTTCGCCACGTACTTCGAGGCCCAGTTCTTCGACAAGGCCGACAAGAACTCGACGCTGTACATCTACGGCATCTTCGCGGTGACCTTCATCATGCGGCCGGTGGGCTCGTGGTTCTTCGGCCGATACGCCGACCGCCGCGGACGCAAGTCGGCGCTGATGCTCAGCATCACGGTGATGTCGGCGTGCGCGTTCGTGGTGGCCATCATGCCGACGCGCGAGATCATCGGCTGGTGGGCCGCGGTGATCCTGATCCTCGCCCGGTTGGTGCAGGGCTTTGCCACCGGCGGTGAGTACGGGACGTCCGCGACCTACATGTCCGAGGCCGCGACCCCGCATCGGCGGGGTTTCCTGTCGTCGTTCCAGTACGTCACCCTCATCGGCGGTCACGTGCTCGCGCAGTTCACGCTCCTCATCCTGCTGAGCTTCCTCGACGTCGAGACCGTGACGGCGTGGGGCTGGCGCGTCGGCTTCTTCATCGGTGGCATCGCCGCCCTGGTGGTGCTGTGGCTGCGCCGCTCGATGGACGAGTCGCTCAGCGAGTCCTACCTCGAAGCGGTACGCGCAGGCACCGACAAGGCCGCGGGATCGCTGAAGGCGCTGTTCACCACGTACTGGCGACCCCTGCTGCTGGTCTTCCTCATCACCGCAGGCGGCACGGTGGCGTTCTACACCTACACGATCAACGCGCCCGCGATCGTCAAGTCCACCTTCGGCGCCGATCAGGCGCTGACCGCGACGTGGATCAACCTCGCCGGGCTGATCTTCCTGATGCTCCTGCAGCCGCTTGGCGGGCTGCTCAGCGACAAGGTCGGTCGCAAGGTGCTGCTGGTGTTCTTCGGCGTCGGCGGCGTGCTGTACACCTACGTGCTGCTGACATACCTGCCGCAGGCCACGTCACCGCTGATGGCCTTCGCGCTCACGGCCGTTGGGTACGTCATCCTCACCGGGTACACGTCGGTCAACGCCATCGTGAAGGCGGAACTGTTCCCTGCCGAGGTGCGGGCGCTCGGCGTCGGATTGGGCTACGCGTTAGCGAACTCCGCGTTCGGCGGCACCGCGCCCCTGCTGTATCAGGCGGCCAAGTCCTCGGACCGCATCGTCGAGTTCATCGTCTACGTCACCATCGTCATCGGCGTCAGCCTGGTGGTCTACGTCTTCGGGCTGAAGAACAAGGGGATGACGGTGCTCGACCACGAGCAGGGCAGCGCATGGACGGTGCCGACCCGCCGCTGAGGAAGGGTGCCTCCGGCGCAGGCTTCACGTACGGTGGGGCGTGGCGACGGGCCCGTGAACTCGGCGTGAACGTCTCCACCAGAGACGTTGTGCCATAACGTCTTTCGTCATCCCGATTCGAAGGACCGCAGCTTGGTTGGTGATCCCGTACTTGGCCCAGGGCAACCCGCTCATCGCGTGATTCACCGCAGGACGGCCCTCAAGGTTCCGCTGATTTTGGCCGGCGGGGCGGCGCTGACCTCGACGCCGAGGGCGGCCGCTGCGGGAGGCGGGCGATGGTCGGTCGAGCGGGCCCAGGGTTGGCATCGCGCCCATCGTGGGTTGGTCGGCGCCAACTACATTCCGTCCAACGCGATCAACCAGCTCGAGATGTTCCAGCCCGAGACCTACGACATCCGGCGCATCGACGCCGAGCTCGCCATGGCCCGGCGAATCGGGCTCAACACCATGCGGGTGTTCCTGCACGATCTGCTGTGGACCCAGGACCGCCGCGGATTCCTCCGCCGTCTGGTGCAGTTCGTGACCGTCGCGGCGCGGCGCGGCATCAAACCGCTGTTCGTCTTCTTCGACTCCTGCTGGGACCCACGACCCGCACTCGGCCCGCAGCGTGCGCCCGCGCCAGGAGTGCACAACTCCGGCTGGGTGCAGAGTCCCGGCGCCGAACGCCTCGGCGACCGGAAGTACGTCGGCGTCCTCAAGGAGTACGTCACGGGGGTGATGAACCAGTTCCGCAACGACGACCGCGTGCTGGGGTGGGATCTGTGGAATGAGCCCGACAACCCGGCGACCGTATACCGCAAGGTCGAGCGGACGGACAAGGACGACCTCGTCGCGGCGCTGCTCCCGCAGGTCTTCCAATGGGCGCGTGAGGTCGACCCGACTCAACCCCTGACCAGCGGTGTGTGGCAGGGCGAGTGGGCGAACCCCGGCAAGCGCAGCATCATCGCGGGCATCCAGCTCGACAACTCCGACGTCACCACCTTTCACTCCTACGCCGATCCGAGGGGGTTCGAGGCGCGGATCGCCGAACTGACCCCCTTGCGACGGCCGATCATCTGCACCGAGTACCTGGCGCGCTCACTGGGCAGCAGCGTGGAGGGAATCCTGCCCATCGCCCAGCGGCTCGACGTCGGGGCGTTCAACTGGGGTTTGGTTGCGGGCAAGACCCAGACGTTCTTGCCGTGGGACTCGTGGGATCGGCCGGACCCCAACCCAAAGGTGTGGTTCAGCGACCTCCTCGGGCCGGACGGGCGGCCGTACCGGGATTCCGAGATCCGCGCGATTCGCCGGCTGACTCCCCTGCTTCGCGCGAAGTAGACAGCTGCGCGCCTTTGCCGGCAGCAACGATTTGGCGCATCCACCCATTACGCCGACGTTAATTTTCAGCAACCTTCCGTTTCGTGGGTACTGCGTGTTACCGTGCTGACACATTGCTGTGGATATCGGTGAACGGACTGGTCAATGGCATCACAACGCCGCAATAGCACTCGCATGGCCACCCGAATCGCCACGGCGGGGATGGCCACCGCAACCGTTATGTCCGTAGCCGTCAGTGCGGTTCCGCCACCTTTGGCGAATGCCGCCTCGACCGCCGGATCGCCGGGTCTGCCGCCGATGCAGCTGGCGCCTGGCGCCCCCGACCCAGCATCGATCCCGGATCTCACATTCGGCTTCGGCGGACAGACCTACGACTCGTTCCAGGCCCTGGGGGCGGCGCTGGAGACGGCGCTGCTGAACAACGTCAACCTGTCCGGGGTGCTCAAGAACCTGGGCTACGACCCGGAAGCCGCTGTCAACGCGGCGTTGGGCAACGCGCTGGTAAACGCGCTTACCGGCGTCACTATCAGCACCGGCGGCATCCCCGTGCTCGGGCCCGTTCTCACTACCGCGGGTATCACCAACGTCGCGGCACTACTCAAGCTGCTCGGGTTCAACCTCCTCGACCCGCTGAACCTGTCCGGCACCGCGCTTGGCGTCAACGTCATCACCGCAGGCCCGCCGTTCAGCCTGTTGAAGTTCCTTGGCATCGACCTTGGCTGGGTGCCCGGGTTCCCCAACTCCGTGGCCGACGAGGTCAACGGCACGTCCTACCTCGGCATCAGCCCGCTCACGGTGTTGCAGGCATTGAAGGACAACCCCTTGGTCAGTGATCTGCAGAAGACGCTCATCCTGGATCCGTTGATCGTCACCGTCTCGGAAATCCTCGGCGACGCCAGCGTGGTCGACGTCCGCGTTCCCGTCGTGGTTGGTTTCGGGCTCGGTGCGTTCGCCGCGGGCATGGCGTACCCGCAGATCGTCGCGGATCTGGCGAATCAGCCCGGCGGCGCGAACAACGTGGGCGTCGACCCGCTGCTCGGCAGTCTCACCGTCCTTCCGATGATCTTGCTGCGCAACCCCGGTCGCGCCAACGGCGGACTCTTTGCGCGCGCCTACCCGCTGGCGGCGTTGTTCGGCATCGACACCGTCACCCCGGACACCGAGGTGACCAGCAGTTCCGACGGGACCGGGCTCGAGATCCCGATCGGCAACACCGGCATCGTGCTCGGCGCGGCGAACCTCATCCCCGTCAAGGTGGACGCCACGGCCGAATACGACCCGCTGTCCGACGTGCCGGCTTGGCCGAATCCGGTGTCTCTCCTCAATTCCGGCGCTGCACTGGTCTTTCCGACGTACCTACTGCGTGGCATCGACGCGTCCAGCCTGACCGAGGTGCTCACCAACCAGCTGACGCCCCAACTCGCCGCGGCGCTCGCCAACACCGCCGGGGGTAGTCCACTTGCGCTGAACCTGTACGTCACGGTCCCGGTCAACGACGCCCTGCCGCTGCTGGAGCCGGTCAGGCTGCCGATCGACCTGATCAACCTCTTCACCGGAGCCAACCTCAACAACCCGCTCGCGACGGCACTGGAGCCAGCGCTGACCACTCTGGTCAACCTCGGCTACACCGACGTCAAGCGCACCGTCGTCGACGGCGTGCCGGTCTACGACCGCACCCTCGACCAGGCCAATGTGATCACCCCCTTCGGCACGCTGCCGTCGGGTGTCGACTGGGAGAAGGTGCCCGGTGACCTTCTGCTGCAGTTGGCCGCGGGTGTCCAGAAGGCGATCGACGACGGGCCGATCAGCCAGACCCCCGTGGTCAATCCGCTGGCAATCATCGCGAGTCTTCTTGGCGTCAAGGGACTTCCGGGTGCCGCCAACGTCTTGAACCCGTTGACCGGGATCGCCGACCTGCCCGCGCTCGCGGTCGGCGCCGGTAGCGCAGGAGCGCAAGGCCTGATGCCGCTGGCTGCAAGGTCGCAGACTCCCGCGCCGACGACGGCAAAGCTATTGTCCGACAACGGCGTTGCCGTCGACCCCAAAACCGATGACGCCAAGACCGACGCCCCCAAGACGGACGCCCCCAAGACCGATGCCCCCAAGGCCGACGACGCCGATATCGAGACCACCCCGACCGTCACCACGCCGCCCGTGAAGACCCCACCCGCAAAGTCGACCACCCCCGAGGCGGCGGCCAAGCGGGCCCAAGCCAATGCCGACGCCTCCCTCAAGAGGGCCACCGCGCGTCTGGACAAGATCGCCAAGGACGGCCAGAGGCAGATCCAGAAGGTACTCGGTGACGTGCAGGACAACGTGCAGAAGACCGTGAAAGCCGTGACGGGCCAAGGCGCGTCGCCGGCCAAGACCGCTGACAAGTCTGGAGAAGGTCCGGCTAGCTAGGTCGGTGGCGGAGGCCGTCCAGGAAGATCTCGACCATGCGCAGGTTGTACGCCGCTCCTTCGCCGGGTGCCGGAATGCACAGCAGTGCAACGGCATAGAGGAGTTCGCGCGCGCTGACGTCGGGGCGTACCTCCCCGTGTGCTGCTGCGGCGTCCAGGAGCGAGGCGAGGGCCGGGCCGAGCCGGTCGAGGAAGTAGGCGGCCAGGGTGTCGAACATCGGCTCGCCCTTGTGCAATGCCGAGGCGAGCCCCTGCTTGGTGGCGAGCAGGTCGGTGTAGACCCGAATCCATTCGTCGAGCGCTTCGCGTGGCGCATGTGCGGCGCTCAGTGCCGACGCCGTGTCCGCGCAGGCGTCGATCTCCCGCTCCAGGACGGCCTTGACCAGGTCGGAGCGTTGTGGGAAGTGCCGGTACAAGGTGCCCACTCCCACCCCTGCGAGGTCGGTGATCTCCTTCGCGGGTGTATCGACGCCCGAGGTAGCGAAGACGTCTTTCGCCGCTGCCAGCACCGCGTCGGCATTGCGGAGAGCGTCGGCCCGGCGGTCTTTGCTTTATCGAACCCTGGGGCACACCGGCATCAAGGTCAGTGCCTACGCACTGGGCGCGATGCTGCTGGGCTCGACCGTCGGCAACCCGGACGTCGACGACTCGGTCCGCATCATTCACCGGGCACTCGACGCCGGCATCAACTTCGTCGACACCGCCGACGCGTATTCCATTCCACCGCAAGGCAACTCCGAAGTGGTGGTCGGAAAGGCCATCAAGGGCCGGCGGGGCAGCGTCGTCCTTGCCACCAAGTTTGGCCGACCGGTGAGCGATGACCCGAACCAGCGAGGAGCGTCACGGCGCTGGATCGTCGCCGCGGTCGAGAACTCCTTGCGTCGACTGGGCACCGATTACGTCGACCTCTATCAAGTGCATCGGCCCGATCCGGACACCGACGTCGAGGAAACGCTGTCCGCTCTGACGGACCTGGTTCGAAGCGGCAAGGTGCGCGCCATCGGATCGTCCACGATGCCCGCGTCGGACATCGTCGAGGCGCAGTGGGTGGCTGAGCGCCGCGGACTGGAACGCTTCCGGGCAGAGCAACCGCCCTACTCGATCCTCAACCGCGGCATCGAGGCCGAGGTGCTACCCGTCGCGCAGCGCTACGGGATGGGCGTCGTGGTGTGGGGGCCGCTCGGGCAGGGCCCTGGATCAGGCCTATCGTCCACCCGCCCTGGAGGACTCGAGCTTGCGACGTCGCTCCGGCCACGAGCGTGGCGCGGCTTGAAGGGGCGTCTCTGACGAGGCATGAGGGCAGACCCGCAGGTCTTAGGAATCTCTTACGAGATGCGTCAGAGAGTCTTCAATGTTCGAACGTATGTTCGGATCATGGACGTGGGTGGGGTGCAGGCAGCGGTAACTGCGCTGCGTGCGGCCCATGACGCGGTGGCGGCGTTGTCGGTCGAGGGGCTGACCGCTGCGGAGATTCTCGGTGTCCTCGACGATCTGGAGACGTTGACCTGTCAGCTTCCCGTGCAGGGGCATCGGTTGTTGTCCCGGTTGCAGGCTGAGACGACACCGAAGGCGTTGGGCGCGAAGTCCTGGCGTGAGGTGATGGCCGTTCGGTGGCGGATCTCTCCGGGTGAGGCGGGTCGCCGGCTGGAGGAAGCCGGGTTGCTGGCCGCCCGGCAGACGCTGATCGGGGCACCGCTGGACCCGGTGTTGCCGTGCACGGCGATCGCGCAGTCCCACGGGGTGGTCAACCGTGAGCACGTGGCCGTGTTGGCCAATGCGATGGACCGCATCCCGCCGGCAGTGGATGCGGTGACCCGCTCCCAGATCGAGGCCGACCTGGTGACGGCGGCGATGAGTGTGGGCCCCAAGCAGCTGAAGGACACTGCTGATCGGACCATTTTTCTGCTTGACCAGGACGGCCCGGAACCTGATGACACCGAACGGGCGCGGCGCCGGAGTGCGACCAAGGGACCCCAGCAGCCCGACGGCATGGTGCGCCTCACGGCGAACCTGACACCGGAAGCGTGGGCGGTGTTCGAGGCAGTGTTCGCCACGTTGGGGGCGCCGGGGATGTGCAACCCGGATGACGAGCATCCGTGCGTGTCGGGGACTCCGACCCAGCAGCAGATCGACGACGACCACCGCACGGTGGGCCAGCGTCGGCACGACGCGCTGATGACGGCAGGCCGGCGGATGTTGGACAGCGGTGAGCTGGGGCAGCACAACGGATTGCCGGCCACGATCATCATCAGGACCACCCTGCAGGATCTGGAGAGTCGAGCCGGGGTGGGTGTGACCGGTGGTGGGACGGTGATGCCGATCAGGGACGTGATCGGGTTGGCGGGGCGGGGGAACCTGTTTTTGGCGGTGTTCGACGGGGCGACGGGGGCGGCGCTGAACTTGTTCCGGGCGCGTCGTACGGCGTCGCGGGCGCAGCGGCTGATGTTGATCGCCCGCGACGGTGGGTGCACGAAGCCGGGGTGCACGGTGCCGGCCTACGGCAGCCAGGTCCATCACGCGGCCCGGGATTGGGCCGAGGGTGGGTTGACCAACGTCGACGAACTGGCCCTCGCCTGTGGGCCGGACAACCGGGCGGTCGGCCCGGGCGGCTGGTCCACCCGGATCAACGACGACCATGACGTGGAATGGATCCCACCGCCGGCGTTGGACACCGGGCAGGTCCGGGTCAACGGCTACCACCGCCCCGAACGGCTCTACCGCCCACCGGAGGACGAACTGGGCGCCGAAGACGACCTACGGCCCGGCGGACCCGAACCCAACGCGGCCTAGCTCACGTCCTGGTACTGCGGGACGATCAGCACGGGCCGATCGGTGTGGGCGACGACGGCCGACGCGACGCTGCCCTGAAGATGCCCCAGCAGGCCGCTGCGGCGATGCGGCCCCAGCACGATGACGCTGGCGTCGTGGTCGTCGGCGGCGCTGACGATGCCCTGCCACGTGGGAGAGGCCTCGACCGCGACGCTGCGCGCCGTGAAGCCGGCCTGGCGAGCCAACTCCGCGCCGTGAGCAGCGGTTCGCTCGGCGGCGTGGCGCACCTCGGTGGCCCGGTCGGCGTCGAAGTGCTGCGGATCGGTGGGGGTGAAGCCGACGTCGACCGGCTGCCAGACGCAGACCACGAGGGCCTCGCGTTCGGTGCCAAGCCGAGCCGCGGCCTGTGTGATGGCGAACGCGGCGAGATCGGTTCCGTCGTAGGCGATCAGCACCATTCCCGTCGGTTCGGCCGCCGCCTCGACGTGGGCTGGCTCG